>OFFQ01001169.1_pt1 | contig 16272 bp, 21 predicted proteins | sample 1521411 | NCBI WGS metagenome assembly OFFQ01 (sample SAMEA3504110, study PRJEB24116) | mouse gut metagenome | biome: mouse gut; feature: mouse-associated habitat; material: faeces | place: Denmark | collected 2011 | reverse complement strand
ATACAAAAATAATCTTTACAAACTCCGAGGGCTGGAAGGTCACATCCCACAGAGTAAAGGAGATTTTGGAGCCATGGGTCACCTCCCCCGTTATGAGCACAACGCTCAGCAGCGTTATCCCTGTCAGCCCGTATACCCAGGTTAGTTTCTTCAGGAAACGGATCCGGGACAGCGCCCAGGGAATAAAGAGGGTCAGGGCCAGGGAGACCAGAGCTATGACATACTGCTTTACGGCCTTCCGGAAGGATAATCTGGAGATCATGCACAAACCGATTCCCAGAAGCATGCACATATTGGTCAGAAGCAGCCGGTTCACCTTCTCGTAAATCATGGGGATCATGATGCTTATGGCCAGCAGGAAAATCTGGACAAATATATAGAAGAATACATATTCCATGTCCTTGCTTTCAATTACCAGGTTGGCAAACATGAGGAGCTGAACGAAGAATATCATGATATTCTGAAGTACATAGGCGCTCCCGTTTTTTTTCAGTTTTCCGGTCAGAACGGTATAGCAGCACAGAGTATAAACCATTGCCAGCACTGCTATTACATATTTTGATAGTTCCGTGAAATATCCCTGCATTGTTCTTCCTCTAGCTTGATTAATCTGTCTTTTCCCTGCTGTCTTTCCTTCTCACCGGTTCTTCCGTAATCCGGCTTTCCTGTCCCTCCCTGGCCGCCTCCAGCTGTACCGCAAGGAAGAGCTCCGCAGGGGCATCCGCCTCCGGTATCCGTTCCTCCTCTGGCACGCAGGCATTGTATAGCTGCTTATAGGCAGGGAAGCTCTGGTTCAGGGTGGCATACAGGCTGTCCTCCGAAATGACCAGCGCCGATACCTCGTCAAAAATGTCCTTCAGTTCATTCAGCATGACGGCACTGGACGCTACCTCGTAGAACAGGTAGTCCCCCTGTCTGCTCCCATATTCCGCCGCCATGGGCGACATGAAATTATCCGCCACCGCCTCATGGACGGCAAACTTCATGCTCTCCCCATCCCGGGTCATGTAGATGCCGTTGCGTACATGGAGCATGTCGTCCACCCGTCCGGCAGGCGTCTCCACTGGCGGCACACATTCCCCGAAGTAATCCGTCAGGGACAGCCTGCCATCCCTCCGGATCTCATCCATCTGCTTCATCACGGCAGCTTCCATCCGTCTGCACAGCGCCATGCGCCGCTGCAGGACTTCATATATGGGGATGTCCTTCCTGTCCTCGTCAAAGCAGAGCCAGTCCCCATCCTCCCTCCCCATGCTGGCGGCCTTCTCCGAAAGGGTATCCTTCACGGCACCTTTCCGTACCATGACCCCCTCCTTCTCAATGCCCTGCCTGTCCACGGCCATGATCATGTAGACATCTAACGCAATCTCCACGCAGGTGTTGATGGTCCCCCAGATGGATTCCCCCTTTGGTGGCTGGTGCATAATATCACTCTCCTTTCCTTTAGGATAAACTGATATCACTTAGCTGTCAAGTGACTGTATAATAGTTGTAAAGGATACCATAAAATATATCTGATGACAAGCAAGTGGAGGATATATCCCATGGCTACGAACAAACGAGTATTTACCCTGAGACTGGAAGATGAGGTCTTCGACAAGATTGGGGCGCTTTCCACCGCACAGCACCGCTCCATGACCAACTATATCGAATATGTCCTGCTGAAGCATATCAGGGAAGTGGAACAGGCAGAAGGCGAGATCCTGCCTCCTGTCCCCAAGGACCATGGCTGACAGCCCTTCTGCTCTGACAGAGGGGCTGTCGTCCCATTTTTCCATAATACAGCAGCATGGCTGTATCTTCAACTGTTTTCCTACCGCTCCCTGATATTTTCAATGGGTGAAAACAGCTTCATGAAATCAAATGCCCTCTCCTTTTTCCCCAGCTCCGGCATGATGTCCTCAATCCGTTCCACCAGCGCCGCCACAGACTCCATGCCGTCTTTATCCAGTTCCTGATCCTCCGTCCGCAGCTTCACAAGCCCTGCATGGAGGAGCTTAAGCTCTGTTTCCGTGAACAGCTTCTTCTCATCCACCAGACCACTCCGCAGGGCAAAATCCTCGAAAGCCGCCTCCTTGTTATAAAAATACTGTCTCTGGATGGGGGCGCCTCCGTGTTCCATATCCTTCCGGTAAGTAGACAATACATAATCAAAGATAGGGTGCTGCTTGCAAACCAGAACCACACCGTTATGCTCGTTGATCTTAACCAGCCCACTTTTATCCTGTGCGGCCATCGCTTCATCATATGGCCGGTCAGAACAGATCCCGCAACCGATGGCCGTGGACTTTGCCAGTGCCTGCAGCCGCTCCATCAGCTTTTCCTCAACCTCCACAAAAGGATTTCTGATGATAGCGTCCTGCCTGCCATAAAAGGCGATCTGCCGGTTCTTGTGGTAAATGTCCGCTACATAATCCGGTGAGGACGGCGGCCTGATGGAAAATCCCTTTTTCTCCAGTGTCTCAAAAAACGCCTGGTAAAATTCCGTCTTGCTTCTCATTCCTCTCTCCTTCCTGCTGATTTCATTTGCAATGGTGTCTGGCATCTGTTCACATATTCCGCCCTAATGCTCGTATCCTCTGTCCTGGTATTTCAGATACAGCTCTTTTCTGGCCTCCTTAGACAGTTCCCCCTGCCATGCTTTTTCAAAATCATCATACTGGCGGCAGTTGGTATCCACCAAAGAAGAGAGCATGTCAAGCATCTCCAATACCATCTGCTCCACATAATGATTCCTCCGCACCTTTCGGTACTCCGCCGCCCTGCCCTCATCATCCAGACGGTTCAGAGACTTTACCATTCCCAGTATCCGGTTGGCAATCATTTTGTCTGCCTCGGACTCAAACTTTTTCCTTTGGGATGCCAGGTATTCCTCACTGCCCCCATACAGATGCACCATCTTCATCTTACTCTCCACATAGTCTGTCCGCAGCTTTTTCAGTTCCGGCACCTGGGAGAGCAGAAAAGCCGTAAGCGCATCCACCTGTTTTTTCAGTTCCTCTGAAAGCAGCTGGTAAGCAATCCTGCCCTTTGGGGGAAGTGCGGATTTCAGGCGGAAAACCTTGTCGGCAGTCTGGTTCAGCATGTTGTCCGAAAAATCAAAATCTTCTGCAAGTTCCGCATCCAGATCGTATTTCTCCCGAAGTTTCTGGTATTTCTGATTCCCCAGCAGACGGATATGACGCTCAAAGTCATCCACCAGACTGTCGCTGATTTTCCGCAGGTCAGCCGCTGCTTTGGTCTTTTCCTCCCCGTATGCCCTTATCCGGTCGGCAAACGTATCCTTTATCATCTGCCTGCGAATGTTGTTGGGGACAGAAGGATGGGTAAAGGGATTCTTAATCTTAGCCTTTTCATCCGAATCATCCCAGAATACTACATGAAGATGGGGATGACCTTTTTCCCTGTGCAGGGCTGCCGCCCACTGGAAATGCTCCCGCCGGATGCTGTTCTTCTCCGCAATAGTGCGGATATGATTTTCAATGTACCTCTCCCATGCTTTTTTGTCAGCCAGCAATAATTCTCTTGCCGTGTCCTCCCCAAAGGAAACCACGCTGCGGTACATGGTGACATGCCGCCGGGAGTTTTGATAGACCAGCCGCGCCACGTCCTTCCAGTCCTGAAACTCCGTCAGGGATGTCCCCGGCTTCAGGCAGCCGAACAGTCCATGGTTCATGCCCTCATTCTTTGCCACTCTGGGTCGGGTGGCGATATAGCGCACATGGGCATAATTTTTGCTGGCTGTGCTTTTATAGTTGGGGTTTTGGAACCGCTGCTTATATACCAACAGGGAAATATGCCCTCACCTCCTCTACCTCTCCCATTCCTCTTCGTATTGCCAACTGTCATCCATCCCTTCGGATTCCTCCTCTTCCTCCATCCAACAGGCATGTTTATAGTTCTCCATGGTAGCGCGGTAGCGCCCTGCTTCTTCTTCCAGATATTTAAGTCCCACAGCCGTACTTGGCGGTGTCAATTCATATTTTCTGTATAAGAGATAATGGTCACAAGACGGGTCATCTTTTGGGGACAGCATATCCAGAAATTCATCATAACCAAACGGGCATGCCTTGTTAATCTCCTGACATACCCTGTTCAAGTCCAGGAACAGATCCGAACATTCCATTTGGGACAGCACCATCTCACCAACCGGTTCCTCTGCCTCCAGCTTTACCTGGATATTTCCTGTGCCGGAAACCGGCAGGGACGAAGCCTGCCATGTAATGCCGATACTGGCTAAATCTTCCTGCAGCTCATACAGCCTGCAGGGCAGCTCCACCACCAGGGTATTCCCACGATGCTCCAATACTGCTGTTATCATAAGCGACTCCTTTACCGTTCCATTTCCATGTCCCCGTCCGGCTCCCCAAACATTTCAAGCCCTGTCTCTCCATTCTGCTCCCCCAGCCCCATTCCCATATCTTCGAACGCTCCTTCCAGCATCTCCGTGTACATCTGCTCCATCCTGCTATGCAGCCGCTGTGTCCGTTGATACGGCCTGTTGTCCAGAAGCAGTTCCGGCTCTCCGTTCTCTGCGTCCCGTATCTGTACTTTCACCTCACCAGATGCAATCCAGATAGCATTGCAGACCTGTTCCATGTAAGGATATCCCATGCGGGAAATATCAAAAGGTGTCACCTTACACTTCCCCGTCCATTTAAACAGGTTGTGCGCAATCTCCACTATCTGCAGGCTGGTCTCGTCAAAGCCCCGCAGGGAGCGTTTCAGGCCGTCAAACCCGATGCCCATGGCGTTTACATGCTTCTTTGCCACATCAAATATCCCCTGCTCACAGGAGAGCAGATAAAAAGCCGCATGATAAGAGGAATCCAGCTTCTTTCCCTCCGTCCGTGCGGCCAGCTCTTTATAGCGTTGTGCCTGGTTCATGTCTCCCCCTATCTCTCCATTTCCTCTTCCATGCTTTCGGTTTCCATTCCCTCATATCCGGCAGAAACCATTTCTCTGTTCCCGGCCAGCTCCCTGGTTTCCTCCGGGGACAAAGCCAGGGAAATCTTCTGCTCTTTTCCGTTATAAAAGTACACCTGATTTGACAGGACTTCCTGGGGCAGCACTTCCCTCTGGTTGATATCCATCACTATGCTCTGTAGTTCCTTTGCGTCCATACCATTGTCCTCTTTGATAAGCAGCACCTCATGGATACTGCTTGGCAGGATATAAAAACCGGACTGGGTACTCTCTGCAATGGACTGTAAAAGCCCCGGATACAGCATGGTTGCCGCTCCATAGTCTTTTTGCGGGTTTGACAGGATATACAGCCCTTCCTCACGGAATACCTCTTCCAGCTCCAGCGGTTCCTCCCCGTCAAAAAACACAGACATCATACTGTTGATCCGGGCAGGCGCCTGGGCAGCCGTATTGTTCAGGGCCGTCTCATACAAAGATTCCACATCCATGCCCCATGTTTCCATGAGCGCATCCGTTACAAGGGCATTTGCACACTCCTTTCCCTGCTCAAAAAACAGGATGCGGAATACTGCCAGAAGATCCGTGCCTTCAACCTCTTTTTTCGGACAATTCTGCAGGCTTTCCCGGTTCATATCCCGGTTCACCACCTGTACCCGGATATTCCCTTTTATGGAGTCAAAGTCTTTTACGGATTCCTTCACAGTTTCCACCCATTTCCTTTTTAAGTCATTTTCCAGATAATCTCCCGCAATCGTCTTTAACATCGTTTCATCTGATACCCAGTCCGGGAATCTTGCATAATACTCATCCAGATATATCCTGGCGGCCACCTCCTGCCCCTCGCTTTTTATCATTATGCCCACCTGTTCCTGGTCATTGTTCCTTTTTGCATGGACGATCTCCACCGTTGCGTCCCGGTATTCTTCCGGCATATACGCAAGAATCCCGTCCTTTACTTTTTGCTGAAATTTTTCAAAGCCTGTCATATCTCCTATTTCCCTTTCCTGTTCATTCTCATAAGTTTCATTTTCTATGGATTCCCTCCACTCAACGACTGTGAGCGGTTCCTTAATGCTGCAGATGATGTTCCTTCCCCTGTCACAGCTTATCCGCAATCCGGCGCAGGCTGCCGCTGTCCGCCAGAAAACTGTTGATCTGGAAGTCCTTCTTCTGCATGTAGTCCACCCCCAGGGCCACCGCCTCCGAAAGCATCTGGTCGAACTGTTCCTCCGTCCCCTCATGGGCCACGTTCATCAGCACCTTGACCAGCAGAAAGAATGCCGCCGCATCCACCTTGCCGGATTTCATGTGCATCTTTGCAATGCGGTTGGTCTGCTGCTCCACCACCGCTTTGATATCCTCGATATGGTAAACCGCCTGCATTTCCTGTCGGATAATGCCTGCAATCACGTCAATGTCCTGGCTGTATCCTTCCACGGCCAGCCCCTTCTCAATGTAGCGCCGGATCTGTTCGTTCCGGGAAATATGCTCCCGGCCGGCCATCTTATCAATCTGGCTGCACATCTCTTTTGTCAGATAAACTGAAGTGATAATGCGGTCATCCCGTTTTGCCACAGGCGCCCTCCTTTCCTCTTTCACAGCTTTCTAACAGGTTCCATACCCGTTTAACAAGGGTACAGGCTTTGCCTGTACGGTGTTTCCCTGGTTTGTTTCACAAACCTATTCCTGCCTTAACAGGGCAGCCTTTGGTTGCCCTGCCAATCTTTGATTGGCTTTATGTCCCCACCGCAGGCGGCGGGGCAGAGGTCGCTCCGCTCCCGAAAAGCGAAAAAAAGGAAGTACCATGGTCTCCCACAATACTTCCTCTGAAATCTTTCCGTTGTTCTGCTTTACCGCTCCCATCCCTGCAGATTTTCCTGCCCGCGCTCTGCTTCCTGCTCCGGTAAAGGGGTAAACTCAATGCCGTCAATGCAGTTCTCATACAAGAACTGCTTGATCTCCGTCATGTCATTGGATTCATAAAACTGTATCAGCAGCCCTGTAAAAACCGGCTGCAATTCAATGGGAACGGAAATAATGCCGCACCCGTTTGAAATCATCACATGGTTGCCTGCCAGCATGGATGTCCTCTTGTTGCCGTCCAGAAACATCTGCTTCCGCACAAGGTAGAGCATCATGGTCAGCGCCTGGTCTGTCGGGTTCTCTATCTGTCCAATCTCCGCCATTTCCTCTTTGATCTGGGATTCAATAGGCATGTCCGGCTTCCACGTTGTACCGCCAATGCTCACCGGCACGTTCCGCAGATACCCCGCCCGGATGATCAGGCTGTTTCCACCCACGCACCGGTTCACCTTACAGACAAAAGAATAATCGGTCGGCTCGTCCAACATATCCAGCACAAACTGCCATGCATGTTTCAGATTGTTCACCGCCACAATGTCGGATACCTTTACCCCCTGGACGCTCATGCCGTTATAAATGGCCTCTGTGTCCGGGTAGGTCACGGCCAGCCCCTCCAGCCGTGCGCTCTTCCAGATATAGTCCACGATATTCCGTCTGACAACAAAGAGCGTTTCTTCCCTTGTCATATGGTATTTTGCGTCCAAAATCGGCGTTTCTCCTTCATTCATGCTTCTGTCAACGCTCCATGCCGCCGTCCTGCGCTTCCTCCTGCTCCAGAAAACGGAACATCCGTATTGTCCGCTCACAGAACTCATGAAGGACCGGTATGTCCGATACTGCCGTCTCCCATACCAGCCCCACGTCCACAGCGCCGTAATTATGGGCAAACAGGTTCCTCATCCCCTTAATCGCCGGCCAGTAGATGGAGTCTTTTGTCCCCTCGCGGAAATCCTCTGTCAGATGCCCGGTCAGCTCTCCAATCTGAAGAAGGCTCATACAGACCGAATTGCGGTAATCCCTGTCCGTGTCAAAAATATCCTTCTCCCTCCCGAAGCGTTCCAGAGCCGCCTCGATATCTTCACAATACGTCAGGATATGCTCAAGGATGTCAATGTTCTTCTTCATAAATCAGCTTTTCATCCTCCTTCATACGGACACGGAACCCCTCCGTCCTTGCTGCGTTTGCGTCATGGGACAGGGCTTCTGTCGTCACCAGATCCACCGGTTTCTTTAATGCCTGCGTCAGTTCATGGTAAAGGGCGCCCAGGCCGAACATGGACCGGATTCTGCCACCGTCGATCCGCAGGTCGATATCGCTCTGCCCCGTAGCCTCCCCACGGGCATAAGAGCCGAAAAGATACGCCCGGCTCACGCCGTAATCCTGCAGGATCGGGCGGATGATCGCCTGTATCTCATTCATGGCATATATTTTCTCCATAGCCGGACCTCCCTGTAGATTTTACTATCCATTTCGATTATAGAATTTTGATAATGGAATTGCTTTTCAATCCCATTATATCATCCCCATGTCCGCTTTTCAATATTTGCAGGCATCCGTGTTTTAAATGTTTTAAAACTGTTCCAGGAAGCCGTTGACCTCCCTGCACACCCGCTCCCCATGGGCAGGGGCAGGCACAACGGCCACAGCAGTCCCCACAACTGCCAACACTCCAGTCAAAAACACTTTCATACACACCTCCATCCTACTGTTCCCACTCATCTTCCTGCAACTCCATCCTGTCTGACCGCCGGCCGCAGGGATAAACAAACGGCGGTACATCATCAAATTTTCTCGCCTCTTTTAAAATGCTGGAGATTACGGCGGCATCCGCCAGGCGGAACTCTTCATCCGCCTTTCCGGAATCATATCCCCTGGCATAAAATACCATGAGGTAGTCCAGATCCACAATCTTGGAATCCATGCCGTTCTGTACGGCTTCCTCAAAACTCATGCCGTAATACCGTTCCACTTCGGACTTATCGCCGCCGCAGCCATGAAGGATCAGCCCCTCCAACAGCTTCCTGACCTCCGCCTGTTTCCGCTCTTCCAGCTGGCACACATAAACTGGCCTCATAAGCCTCCTTTCCGGCATCAGGGATATGCCGCTTCCCGTTCTTCCGCTTCTGCTCTTTCAGGGCTGTCTCTGCTCCTGGCCAACATTTCCCGGAAGGTAAGTAAATCCTCATTAAAGTCCTTTGTCTGCGGGGTCTGGATAAACACCTTATATCCCGTCTTTGCAAAAGCCTCCGCTGACTGGTTCGCCTGCACCTGCCCATGGTTACGGGGCTGCCCGTTTGCATCTTTCCCGTCCACATCATTGTCATAGCAGAACACAATCTCCCGGATCTCCGGGTGACTTTTCAAATAGCGGGAAAGAGCCTTATCCGACAGGCAGCCTTCCGCCACCCGGTGATCCTCCCGCCAGTCAATGCCGTACAGCTTGCACAAGGTCGCATGGCTCATGGCATCAATAGGAGCTTCAAACTCATACACCCGGTCAGAGCGCCCCTCCATGCAGAAGCCATAAGTTTTGTCGGAGTTCTCCACATCCTGCCGGAACTTCCGTTCATTGCTGGGTGTCCGGAGCGCACAGTACCGGGGCTTCCCCTCCCCGTCATAGCCTACAAAAGCGCAGTTCCGAAAGGTATATCCATTTTTCTGTGTGACTGCCTGATAGATTTTGTTCTGGTTGATCATGGCATACACAATCTCGCTGTCTATACCACGTGTGCGGGTCAGATAGGCGATGGTACGGTTAAAATCTTTATCTTTGGGCGGCAATATCAGCTCCCCTCTGGGTTTCTTCTCCACCGGCTGCACATAATGCTCTGTCTGCTCATAGGCACGGCAGCCCAGAATCATCTCCACCGCACTTTTGAAGTCAGCAGCTCCCAGGTATTCCTGGGCAAACTGGATGATGTTCCCGCTCTTCTCCCCGGCAAACTGGTAATATCCCCTCCCATGCCGGAACAGGTACAGGCCGCCGCTGTGCTTCACATGGACCGTGTTCCGGTCGCCTTTCTCCACCTCAAAGCCGTGGCTGACGGCAAAATCTATGATATTGGTGTCAAAGACCTGCTTCATCTGCTCTTCCGTAAAAGGCATAGGGCGCCGCCTCATGGCTGTTTGTCTGTCCGTAACCGTCACCTCCTTATACAAAAAAGCGCTAGCAAAATGGTTTTTCATCCATCTCGCTAGCGCTTTTTAATCATTTAAGTCCTTTTCTATTTATCATTCATCGCTTGTTTCAGTTTCTTTTTCAATAATTTCTGACTGAATGCCATAACTCTTTTGCATCACCAAAAGTTTTCCACTTTTATCCAACTCCACATTTAATATTGGTTCATCAATACGCAATGGTACGTCTAATGCAGCTGTAATCTTCCCTAAATGTATGTTCTCACCTAATTTTGAAATCCATGTATCCTGAGTAATTGTTGGCTCTAATACATTTGGGACTTGATCTGTTATCCTAAATCTCCCCTCTTTGTTTAAAGCTAACTCATTATGTGTTTGTAACTGCGAAGTAACCTGTTCTAATCCCTTTATACCTGATAGAATACCTACGTTAGAAGCTACCGGATACAATGAATCTGCAATAGTTTTACCCACTTGTAAAGTTGAATCTTTATTAAGAGAAGAACCAATTTCACTAATTCTTTCATTCAGAATCTTTATTCCTGCATAAGCGCCATCTAACCTTATTTGATTATTGTAATCCGAAATACCCCCGTTTCCAAGTATCTCTTTAGGTTCTTTTGATATCACTTGCTGTGCAATGTCCTCTACTGCCTTTGCTTCTTCTGAAGTAATCTCAAGTGTATCAATTATACTTATACACTCATCAAATGCACCACAATATTTTTCAATCAAACAAATTGCTTTATTATAATCTTCTTTGTGAATTGGCTTTCCATGAGCCACTTTATTCCTTATATTGTAAAGAGAACTCCAATCCTCTGAAAATTTTTTTTGACTTTTAATAGTTAATTTGTCTGAAAAATAACGTTCCCAATTATTCTTAGGTTTAAATTCATCAGATAATTTGTTTACTATTTCTGCTGTTAAAGCCTTCTTATCATTATTTTCATTTTTATTCTGCAATTTATCTTCAGTTATATATAATTCTAATTCTTCAAACAATTCTTTTATATTCGATTTTAATGAATATGGTGCTGTAAAAAAATATATAAGTGTAATAAAATCTGCATATGTAAGCCAATCACTATTTATTTCATTTATAGGTTTATTATTTTTTTCTATAACAGATTCTATGCTTACTTTAAACTTCTCAGGTGTACTTTCATTAAACCATCTACTTCCCGCTGTTTTTAGCATAAACAGATAAATGATTTTACGAAGCATACCTTCTATTTTTATAATTTCTGGATATAGCTTTTTCCCATAATATGCAGATGCATCATTCCATATTGTGTTAATCGAAAATTGATTTCCATTTTTTATATTTATTTCTCGGACTGTTATATCAAATAACTCTAATATATCAGCCTGTTCATCTCCATTCTCTGCAATCTCAATCAACAAATGAAAACCACACTCCTGCGATTTTTCAATTAAAATATATTCTAATATATAATTCCCAAGACTCTGATCACTTACTTTCGCCACTTCATCTTGATACAAATCAATTAATTCTCTATTATTCAAATCATGACACAAAATAATAAAACGTTCAGAATTTATATTCATTAACTCTAATATTTTTTGTGCTATAATACTTTCTTTATACCGAATTGCCCCTAAAAGAGATACAACAAACAAAGTATTAATGGCATCTTCGGTTAATTCAGTAGTTTCTATTATTTTCCCATAATATTGAGCAAATATATCTGTGGCATTGCTTATCGCCAAATAACCACTGTCAATGGATATTTTACCCGCTAAAATTGCTAATCTAATATTTCCCTTTGCAATCTGTGTTATTCTTTGCAAATAATCTTCATTAATGATTCCAAGATTTTCTTTTAAAATATCTTTAATTTCTTCATCCTTTAAAACTTTAATGACTATTTCTTGTGGGATTACATACTGACGAACAATACTTTCCACTCTATGTTTTGCATAATCTCGTACCGTCATTACTATTTTAATATCATTATTAGATATGGCAGTCACATAATTAAGTATGTATTCTAAACTGGTTGTTTGATTAGCATCATCAATAAATAAAATATATTTTCTTTCATCAGTTGTATAATATTGTATATCATTATAAAGCAATTCCCCATTATTTTTCACACATAAAACATTCCAACCTTCAACTTCAAATTGCTTGCATACTTCTAAAACAAGTCTAGTTTTTCCTACTCCTGACGCCCCCGTTACTAATGTAATTTTTGAAGAACAAAGTGCCGAATATAATTGCTCATTTTCTTGCTCTCTATAATGTAAATCCATATCAAGCGGAGCATTCATTCCATTTTTATCATATACTTTAATAAATTCATCTCTTGAAAATATTTGATGTGTATCAACTTGAATATGTAAATATTCTGCCGCTAAAAATGGAAAGTTTACAAGTAAGTCATGAGAAATAGTGCTTAATCCTATCATTTCAATATCAATTCCTGATATCATACTTTTTAACTCTTCTTGTTGTTCCACATGAATATTTGTAGAAGAGAATGCGCAAATAATCTTTTTTATTTTATTTTCATCAATTTTTAATTTATCTTTATTAAAGCAAGACAAAATATCTTTTTTCATTTTTCCAAAAGCTTCTGTTCCTACTGTACCATACATAATTAAAATATACTTTCCATCATCTTCAACCACAAATGAATCCGGCGTTCCCTTAGTAGTCTTATTCGTTCCATCTTGTACCCCTAAGGTTTGTATATTTGTAAATTTATACTTTTTATATAAATATGCATCAAATAATTTTTGAAAACTTCCACCTTCCAATTCTTTAATTGCATTTTGGATAATATTAATTTTACTCATGTAAAATCCCTCCAGTATATTTTTACCCGATAATTTTATTATTTCTATAATCACTACATAATCATCTAAATCTTCCGATTCAAAATTTTCCTCTTATTTATGCTCCTTACATGGTGTTAACACCATGTCCCAAATATCATTAAGGAAATACAACCCTTACTCGCATTCGCACTTATTTATTCAATATCATACTTTTCAACCCATTCATACATTGCCCTAACTACTGGTCTTAACCCTTTTCCCATTTCTGACAAATAGTATTCTACCTTTGGCGGCACCTGTGGATATTCCTTACGAATAATGAGTCCATCTTTCTCCAACTCTTTTAATTGATTTGTCAGCATTTTATGCGTAATTGGTGCAAGCAAGCGTTTCAATTCCCCATATCTCAACACTTCGTGAAACGCCAACATATATATTATTCTTAATTTCCATTTTCCACCAATCATTCCCACAATCGTTTCAAATCTTTCATATCCAAAATCTTGAAGATAACAAATTTCTCTTTTCATATACATACTCTCCCTTTTGATAGTATCGCACAAAAAAGTGCGTACTTTTCAAATTATATTATATGCTCTTATAATAAAAATTGAAAGGAAAAAAGAACATGAAAATTATAATAATAAACGGAAGTCACAGAAAAAACGGCACAACAGCATTGATACTATATGAAATGTATCAAAAATTAGAAACTTACCCTAATGTAGAAATTCAATTTTATAATGTTGCAGACTTTAATTTGCAATATTGTGTTGGTTGCTGTAAATGCTACAAAAATGGAAAATGTATTTTTAATGATGACATTGAAAAAATATCAGAAAATATTGAAACAGCGGACGGCATTATAATAGGCACTCCCACATATGCAGGCAATGTTTCCGGACAAATGAAAGTTATAATAGATCGTGGACATTTTGTGATTGAACAATTACTATTCGGGAAATATGCAGTCAGCGTTTCATCATATGAGAACCACGGCGGAAAGGATACTGCTAGAATAATAAACAAATTATTGTGTTATTCTGGGGCAACCATCTCCAAATCACTTGTTATTAAGACACCCTTTTCCAACAATCCATTATGCACTCATAAAACACATAATATGGTGAATGACACAACTCATAAATTTTATAAAGATATCCATAATCAGAAAAAATATTTATTCCAAAAAATAAAGCATTTTATAATATTCCAATTTGGTATTCTCCCTTTTGTTAGGAAAAAAGGGAATGAATATCAAGGTGTTGTAACAAAATGGAAAAAATATGGTATTAAATATAGTAATATAAAATAAACCATCTGCTCCTTATATCATTTTCTACCCATTATGATATAATTTTCTTGTTGACTTGAAGTGCGCTTCATAGTTTATGATGAAGCAGAAAGGCGGATTTATATGTATTCAGCAAAAGAAGCAGCCAATATAACCGGATTATCAACAGCAACTTTAAGATATTATGAAAAAGAAAATTTATTGCCCCAAATAGCTAGAAACAGCCAAAAATACAGGCAATATACAGACGAGGACATTGAATGGATAAAAATGATACAGTGTATGCGTATGGCGAATATCCCCATTCATTCCATTAAAGATTATGTTTCACTGTTAATACAGGGCGGAGAAACCCTTGAACAGCGTTTTGTTATGGTGCAAAATCACATGGAGGATATTAAAAAACAAATGATTTGTTTACAAAACGCATTTGACTTGACACACAAAAAGTTATTATTTTACGAAAAACTTTTAGCGGATTCTTCCTATAAAGAAATGTCATATAGTGAAGAATGGAAGTTGTTTAATCATGGAGAAAATTAGAGAGGAAATAAAAATGCCTTATATCACAGTAGAAAGCGGCGTTTTATCAGATATGCAAAAAGAGGAACTGATAAAGCAATTAACAGAAATATCTTCTGAAATCATGAAAATACCAAAAGAATTTTTTGTGACAACCATAAAGGAAGTGCCGGACAAAAACTTTGGCATTGGCGGGAAAATCATTGATATGGTAAAAGCTGAATATATACAGACCCATAGTAAGCAAATGTAGGCTGTTTCAAGCACAATCGGAGAAAAGAAATGCAAAACGTTTTAATCACAGGAACAACAAGCGGATTTGGAAAAGCGTTTGCTGAAAAATTTGCCAGTATGGGATATAACATCATACTTGTATCAAGAGATATGCAAAAATTGAAACAACAGCAGTTATATTTACAGTATCAGTATCATGTGACTGTAAATTTTATTGCATATGATCTGACAAAAGAAGATGCCGCAGATTTTATTATAGAACAAATTGACAATTGGAATATACCGATTGATTTCCTTGTCAACAATGCAGGTTTCAATGAGTTCGGCTTATTCTCTCAAACAGATATAAGCAAAGAAATAAAAATGATTGACTTGCACATACGTTTTATTACGCAACTTACGAAACATATTCTCTCAATAATGGAAAAGAACAACTACGGACATATACTTAATATTGGTTCAACAGGTTCTTTCATTCCCTCTCCCTCTGACGCAGTTTATTCGGCAACAAAAGCATATATCATGTCTTTTTCAAATGCCCTTTATGGAGAGTATAGAAATACAGGAATAAAAATTACTTTGCTTTGTCCCGGAGCTACGGAAACCGAATTTGCACGAAAAGCCAATATAGAACAAACCTTGCTTTTCAAATATGCCGTAATGAAACCCGATAAAGTTATTAAAATAGCTTACCCTAAAATAATAAAAGGAAAACGTTTAATTATTCCGGGAATATACAATAAATTTCTCGTTTTTTTCTCAAAAATAATGCCTATTGATATTACAAACAAACTAACAATGATTATGATGAACAGTCATTAAAAGGCAGGTGGTGGTATATGGGAAAATATTAGTGCTAACGCTTAATGAACAGGACGGAAAAGTCATTGATAAAATCATATCGGCAATATCTGACTGTATATCGCTTGACGCCGTACAGATTATTGCTCTTTCTTCTTCGGAAATGTCCTTTCCGGGATTGAAAATAATACAGAGCAGGCGGCAAGTCCTTCAAGGCGGGGAGGAAGTAAACCTTACCCGCCTTGAATACAATACCCTTGTATTCCTTGCTTCCAATCCCGGCATTGTCCTCACAAAGACACAGATATTTGAAGCTGTTTGGAACATGGATAGCAATAGCTGCCATTCAAGTGTTTCCAACGTGATTTATAACTTACGGAAAAAAATCGAGCAGGATAGCAAGAATCCGACTTACATCAAAACCGTTTTAGGTGTCGGCTATAAATTTGACGTGAAAACTGCCGGGGAATGACTTTATATCACTGTCATTCTCCGGCAACTTTTTACCGTTCCAATGCTCTCTCAATCTGCTGTTTCTGCCCTTTTAAATCGTTCTGTTTTTCATACAGACTATTCCGCTCTTTGCAGAGTTCTTTCATACGTTCCAACTGCGCCCGCACTCCCTCCCGGCAATCCGGCTCTATCTTCTTATATTCCCCGGTCAGATTGCGGATTGTATTATTGT
>OFFQ01001165.1_pt1 | contig 16325 bp, 12 predicted proteins | sample 1521411 | NCBI WGS metagenome assembly OFFQ01 (sample SAMEA3504110, study PRJEB24116) | mouse gut metagenome | biome: mouse gut; feature: mouse-associated habitat; material: faeces | place: Denmark | collected 2011 | reverse complement strand
GGTTTGGATGCACCGTTATTGTTAGGCAACGACAAGGTAATGGGGGTATCTGAAGTTATTAGTACGTACATTTACCGAATCGGTATTGTGAGAGCGAAGTACAGTGACGCTACGGCAATCGGATTGTTCCAGTCTCTCGTTAACATTGGCATTCTGGTTTTGGCGGACTGGTTTGCGAAACTGATTGGCGAAGAGGGAATCATTTAAGGAAAGGAGAAGAGAAATGGCAAAAGAGTCAACTATGCATAAAAAGAAAAAATTTACAATCGGACAATTTTTGAATTACTTTTTCCTGTCAGCCTTGGCGTTTATCTGTCTCTATCCGTTCCTGAACGTGGTTGCGTATTCGTTTTCTGGTTATAATGCGGTTTTATCTGGAAAGGTTACCTTCTATCCGATCGATATTACGTTGAATGCTTATAAGACGATTATGAAGAACTCTCAGATTTGGAGTGCCATGTGGGTCACGATCTTTACCACTATGATGGGTACTTTAATCGGACTGATTCTGACGATTGCGGCGGCTTATGCCTTATCAAGGGATTATCTTCCTGGTAAGGGAATCCTCTCCGGACTGATTCTGTTTACCATGTATTTCAGCGGCGGCCTGATTCCCACTTACATGGTAATCAAGAACCTGCGCTTGCTGGACAGCTTTTGGGTATTGATTCTGCCCTCCGCCATGAGCATCTGGAATGTGATTATCATGATGAACTTCATCAAGGGGCTTCCCAGGGCCATCGAAGAGGCGGCTTTCGTGGACGGGGCTAACCACTGGCAGACCTTGATTAAAGTCATCCTGCCCATGTCCAAGCCCTCCCTGGCCTCCCTGCTCCTGTTCTCCATGATAGGCCACTGGAACGCGTGGTTCGACGGCATGTTCTATATGAACAACCCCAACAACTATCCCATGGCCACCTACCTGGCCACCCAGGTCATCAACAACAACCAGACCATGACCAACATGACCCCGGAACAGCTGGCCCTGCTGTCCAGCCTGAGCGAGAAGACCGTGCGCAGCGCCCAGATGTTCATCGCGATCATCCCGATTCTGGTGGTGTATCCCTTCCTGCAGAAGTTCTTCGTGAAGGGCATCACGGTCGGCTCCGTAAAGGAATAAATGTTATAACGTTTGCCCGGATTTCTTTAGACAAGAGATATGACAGCGCCCCCATGCGACATGCGGGGCGCTGTGGAAATGTGGACGGAATGAAGATTTTCCAGGCCTGCTCTGTGTGGGCATTCTTCCGGGCGAGGCCATTTGCGCCTTGTCTGCACCGTCCCATTGACTGCTTGTGCCATTAAAGATGGCGCCGCCGCAGGCAGCATGACAGAAAGTGTGCTTGCACACGGAAGAAACATGGAGGTATCCATATGAGCTTTGCAGAAGTAAAAAACATAAACGGCAGCCCTGCCCTGGTAATCGACGGAAAGACCTTCCCGCCCATGGCCATGACCGTGCGCTTCAACAAGCCAGACTATATCAGACACTTAGGGGAGGCAGGCCTACGGGTCTTCTTCCTCATGACCAACACCGACTGGCTCCGCCCGGGTAAAGACTACACGGACGAAAACGGCGTCCCCTGCCATGAGCCCAGCGGCCTGGAGGCCTTTGTGAAAAATGCGGAAGTCCTGCTGTCCCAGGTGCCCGATGCCTACATTATCGTGCGCATAGGCCTCCACCCGCCCGTGGACTGGATGGAAGAGAACCCGGATGAGCTGATCACCTACCAGGACGGAAGCCACGAGCCCTCCATTCTCTCCTCCGAGGTGCACAAAGACGAAATCCCCGGCATGTACTCCTTCGCCTCCGACAAGTGGAAGGCCGCTGCCGGAAAAGCCCTGAAAGAGTTCTGCGACGCCATCGACAGACTGCCCTTTGGGGAGAGGGTCATCGGATATTTCCTGGCGGCAGGCGGCACCTCCGAATGGTATCCCGTGAACGCCATCTGCGACCGGGCCAAGAACAAATACGGCGACTTCTCCCCGGCTTTCCTGAAATCCTACGGCAATTTCCTGCGGAAACGCTACGGCACCGAGGAAAAGCTGCGCAGAGCCTGGAAGCGGGAGGGCGCCTCCTTTGACGCGCCCGTCATCCCCAACGTGGAAGAACAGTACCACATCCACATGGAAGAGGGGGTCCTGGATGCCATGAAATACTATGAGAGCGCCGAGCGCATCATCGGCAAGAACATCGACATCAACGCCAGGAAACCCACCAACCTGGGCGTCTTCCTGAACATGGAGGATTACGCCTATGTAGCCGATTTCTATGATGCCCTACACGAAGCCACCGCGGAAGCCATCGTCCACTTCGCTGCCCTTTTAAAGGCCCGCTATACAGGAAAGGTGGTGGGCGCTTTCTATGGCTCCTACGGCTGCACCGACTTCTACAACAGCACCACCGCCACTGCCACCCCGACCATCTTGGACAGCGGCAAAGTGGATTTCCTGGCAGCCCCCGGCGTGTACAACAACAGAGAGCCCGGCGGCTGCGTAGCCCAGCGGGAGATGCAGGATTCCTTCCGTCTCCGGGGCCAGATGTTCGTGGCCGAAGAGGACAGCCGCACCCACCTGGAGGACGCTTTCTACCGGGATGCCATGGGCCTCTACGATACCCGCGACAGCATCATCACCTTAAAGCGCGACTTTGCCCGGGTGCTGTGCGAAGACATCTACGCCTGGTGGTTCGACCAGCATGCGGAGGGCGGCCGCTACCAGCACGAAGAGATCTACAGGCTCTTCGCCCGCCAGAAGGAAATCGGGGAATTTGCTTACTCTCTGAACCGTGTAAAAAACGACGAAATAGCACTTATATACGACCAGGAGAGCTGCCACACCGTATCCGCCTACACCAACATGATGATGCTGGACTACTACCGCACCTCAGACCTCCACCGGATCGGCGCGCCCGTGGACTACTACTTCCACAACGATTTGGAAAGAGAAGACATGCCCGACTACAAACTCTACATCATGATGAACCTCTTCCGCCTGACAGATGCCGAGCGGGAAGCCGTGCTGCAAAAAGCCAGGAAAAACGGAGCCGTAGTCCTCTGGCTCTACGCCCCTGGTTTCCTGAACCCAGACGCGGAACACATCATGGACAACGCCAACATAGAAAACCTGATCGGCATGCACGTAGGCCGAATAGACCGCACTTGCTCCCCCCGCTTCAAGATAACCGACCTGGGCCACCCTGCCGTGCGCTATGCCGTAGAAGACAGGCGCTACGGCTATATCGACAGAGATGTCCACAGCAATGTATGGCTGGAAAACGTCCTGGCCCCCGCCTACATGACCCCGGGCTTTTACATCGACGACCCTGGCGCCCATATCCTGGGCACCTACTGCGAGCTGAGACTTCCCGCCTACGCCATCCGGGAAATGGACGGCTGGACCAGCGTCTACTGCGCGCCACAGATATTGCGCTCAGAGCTGATCGCCTCCCTGGCCCAGTACGCAGGCTGCCACCTCTACAACACACAGGACGACGTGATTTACGCAAACGCGAATTTTGTCACAATCCACGCCTCCTACAAAGGAAAACACACCATACGCTTCAAAGAGGCCTGCAGCCCCTACGAAGTCTATCAAAAACGCTATTACGGACACAACATAACGGAACTGGCCATAGACATGCGCCTGGGTGACACTCTGATGTTCTCCCTGCAAGGAGAATGCTAGGTTCTGTCCCAAGCAAACAAAATAATAAATCAAATTTCCCAAAGCCCTCAAATCCCTAAAACTTGCCTCAAAACAGGAGAGGGGCGGAGCAGTCCCTCCGTCCCTTAGCCGCATCCCGCCCTTTCTGCCGCTTCCCTCTTGACACCGCCACCCCCAGGTGCCATAATACGATCCATCAACCAACCGATAGGAGGCCCCCTGCCATGCTGACCAAGCTTACATCCGAAAACAGATGAAATTCCTCTGCTGCCTTGCCTACTTCATGAGCTACCTGACAGGCATCGACTATGCCGTCTGCGTGGTAGAGCTCCAAAGCGCCCTGTAGATCGGAAAAAGCATAGCCGGACTGGCCGGAGCCTGTGCCTGCAACCTGACAGTGGCCCTCGTCCCCATCCTGAACTCAGCCACCTATGTGGAGAGCTCACTGTCCACCTACGGCTTCGGCGAAAGCCGTTCCGATGCTCTGCCTCAGGCGGCCTGGCGGGAGGCCCGGAAACTGTTCCGATGCCCCGCCCTGGGCGGCCTGGCCAGGAGAGCGTATCCCGAGGCCCAGCCCGCAGAAGAGCGTACCCCGCGGGCCTACTGCGCGGAGATCGCTTTCAGGCTGGAGGGCATGAGCCCGGTCTCCCGCTTGAAGGCCCGGGAGAAATAGGCCTGGCTGTTGAAGCCCAACTGCTCCGCCACGCTGGTGACGCTCTCCCCGCCCTGCAGGAGCTCTGCCGCTGCCTTGATCTTCAGCTTCAGCAGATACTTATGGATGCCCATTCCGGCGTACTTATCGAAAATCCGTTTGATGCTTGCCTCGCTGACATTGCAGTACCGGGCGATTTCCGGCACGGAGGGCTGGGCGTGGACATTGCTGTTCAGATAGCTGATGGCCCTGCGGAAGGCCACGGCGTCCGGCGCGGAGGAGGCGGAGGAGACGGCCCCTGCCTCGGCCAGGGACAGCATTAGCTGCTGCAGGTAGGTGGCCAGCATCTGGGAATAGACAGGGCTGGTGAGGAAGGGCTCCAGGTAGGACTGGGCGCTGTGGGCATCCGGGTTCCGGCTGCCGCTTTCCTCCGCTTTGGCATGGATGAAGGAGAGCATGGCGGCGATGATGTCCTGCTGGGCCCGGGATAGCTGGAAGACCTTCTCGGCCAGATAGGAGGTCAGGGGCCCCTCCGCGGCAAAGGAGAAGATCAGCAGGTCCGCGCCCCGGGGGCCGTTCACGATGAACTTGTGCAGCTCCAGGGGCCTGTGGAAGATGATGGAGCCCCGTGGAAGATTGTACACCCGCTCGTCCCCGGAAGCGCAGACATCCCCCTCCATGACATAGAGGCATTCCCAGAAATTGTGGCTCTCCCCGGGGAACGCGTACCCGTTCTCATAATGCACCTCGAACAGGGAGTACATATCTGTGATCCGGATCTGTTCCCTGACGGAATATGCCAGCCAGACCATTGGACTTTCCATAAGAACCTTCCTTTCTGCGCCCGTCCGCGCGGCTTGCCTGTCTCTGGAGCGGCCTGCCCGTCCGGTGCGCGTGGCGCAGCTCCGGCCAATCCGTCGCCCGCAGCTATATCCAGGATGGGGGACATCTGCCCCTCGGCGCCTTTTCTCCATGACCATGACCTGATGCCCGGTTTGCACCGGGGCTCCTGCAATCAAATGAGCCAAAAGTATATATAAATGAGCCATTATGATATAGATATATACTTTTACTAATGCTATGATAACAATTACAGAGGACGCTGTAAAGACATTTTCACGGCTTGCGGCAGAAAACGGCCTGCAGTTCATGAAAAGTCGGAGAACCGTGACAGGAATTGTTTCGCACAAGGGGTGGGAAGCAGAAACGACATGGAGGGATACGGAAATGAAGGACATCAGGATTGGATTCATCGGACTGGGCGGCAGAGGATACGGACTGCTGGAGTGGGCTGTGCTCCCCCAGAAGGAACAGGTGGTGGCAGTGTGCGATGTCTATGAGGACAGAGTGCAGAAGGGCGCTGAGCTGGTGGAAAAATCCGGACAGGCGAAGCCCGCCGCCTACACTGATTACATGGATGTAATCAAAGATGAGAATGTAAATACCGTCATTGTGGCCACCGCCTGGGAGACCCATGTGGAGATCGCGCTGGCTGCCATGTACGCGGGGAAGGCAGTGGCCGTGGAGGTAGGCGGGGCCTATGAGATCAAGGACTGCTACGACCTGGTGGAGGCCTATGAGAAGACGGGGACGCCTTTCATGCTCCTGGAGAACTGCTGCTTCGGCCGCAGGGAGATGATGGCCCTGAACATGGTGAAGAAGGGCCTCTTCGGCGAGGTGGTGCACTGCGCCGGAGGATACCACCACGACCTGCGCAGCGAGATCGCCTACGGAAAAGAGAACAGGCACTACAGGCTGCGCAACTACATCAGCAGGAACTGCGAGAACTACCCCACCCATGAGCTGGGGCCCATCGCCAAGGTGCTGGACATCAACCATGGCAACCGGATGCTGACCCTGAGCTCCACCGCCTCCAAAGCCGCGGGGCTGCGGGATTATGTCAGGGCCAACAAGAGCGACGACCAGCGCCTGATGAATGAGACCTTCGCCCAGGGGGATGTGGTGACCACGGTGATCAAATGTGCCAGGGGAGAGACCATCGTGCTGACGCTGGACACCACTCTGCCCAGGTACTACAGCCGTGGCTTCAATGTCAGGGGCACCAAGGGCATGTACGAGGAGGTCACGGATTCTGTTTTCCTGGACAGCCCGGTTCTTCCGGACAGGAAAGAGGACAGCGACCATGATTTCGACTGGCTGAAGCACTGCGTGGGCAACGCCAGGGACTATGAGGAGGAGTACGACCATCCGGTGTGGAAGAAATACATCCAGGAGGGCGTCAAGGGCGGCCATGACGGCATGGACTGGCTGGAGTTCGAGACCTTCTTCCGCTGCCTGCGGGAGGATGCGCCCATGCCGGTGGACGTATACGACGCGGCCAGCTGGATGGCGGTGACGGCCCTCTCCGAGATGTCCATCGCAAAGGGCGGCGTACTGGTGGATTTCCCTGATTTTACAGGCGGAAAGTGGCATATGATCGTGGATGAGAATGAACGGGAGAGGTTATGAGCAGAGAAATGAATCGGAATGAGATATTAGGGCACTTTCAGATCGGCGCGGTGACGGAAGGCTATGGCAACGGCCATATCAATGATACCTACCTGGTCACCATGCCGCGGTACATCCTGCAGAGGATCAATACCTCCATCTTCCGGAACCCGGAGGAGCTGATGGAGAACATCGAGAACGTCACGGCTTTCCTGCGGGAGAAGCTTAAAAGGGACGGAGGGGACTTTGAGCGGGGGACCCTTACCGTAGTGCCCACGGTGGACGGCAGGAGATATTACAAGGTGGATGACGGGAATGTCTTCCGCGTCTACCGCTTCGTGGAGGGCACCAAGACCATCGAGAGCTCAAAGACCCCGGAGGACCTGTACGAGGCGGGGGTGGGCTTCGGCCATTTCCAGAAGCTGCTGGCGGATTTCCCGGTGGAGAAGCTCCATGAGACCATCAAAGATTTCCACCACACGCCAAAGCGCATAGAGGCCCTGCGGCAGGCCATCCGGGAGGACAAGGCGGGCCGGGCGGGCAGCGTCCGGGCGGAGATCGATTTCGCTCTGGAGAACGCCTCCTGGGCAGACAGCGTGGTGCAGGGCATGGAAGAGGGCAGGATTCCCGTCCGTGTGACCCACAATGACACCAAGATCAACAATATCCTCTTCGACCAGGACACTGGGAAGGCGCTGTGCGTCATCGACCTGGACACCGTGATGCCGGGCTCCATGCTGTACGACTTCGGGGATGCCCTGCGGATCGGCGGATCCACGGCGGCGGAGGACGAGGTGGAGCTGGAGAAGGTGCAGTTCGACGAGAGGGCCTTTGAGGCCTTCGCCAGGGGATACTTAAGCGAGATGGGGGAAGCTTTGACCAAGGAGGAGCTGGCGCTGCTGCCCCTGTCCGTGAAGCTGATGACCTACGAGTGCGGCATCCGGTTCCTCACGGACTACCTGAACGGGGATACCTACTTCAAGATCCACAGAGAACATCACAACTTAGACCGGGCCCGGAACCAGTTCAAGCTGGTGGCGGACATTGCGGGCAAGGAAGGATTGCTGGCGCAGATGGTTGGGGAGGCTCTGAAGGGCTGAAAACTGGATAAGGATGAAAAGAGGGCTGTCGGTATGTTCCGGCAGCTCTTTTTTTCATGTGGTAAAAAATGCGGCAGTTATGTGGCAATATCGTGACGCAAATGCCACAAAAACATAATCACGAAATTGCATTAAAAAGTGGAGTTCTGATCTGCCAAATACGCCGTTCGGATTCTAGATGACCGATTTATGACAAAAACAATACGAAAACCAATATGATATTGTCATAAAACGAAAAATATTGTAAAAATATGATATAAATATATTGACAATGTTGATATCACATGTTAATATTCGTGTAAAGAGTTGACTATTGAAGCGCACAGGAGTGTGTATGTATGAACAGAACAGGAATTGCCCGTCCCTCTGCCGGGGATGGGAATCGCGGAAGGAACGATGTCCTGAACAACAGCCTGTTCCGGGTGGTCCTGAACGTGGGGCTGCCGCTGCTCACGGTGCAGATGATCTCCATGCTGGCTGTCTCCTATACCAACGACATATACAGCAGGGAGTTCGGGAAGCTTGTATTCCTGGTGACCGGGGTGGTGAGCGCGGCGATTTCCCTGTTCCAGAGCGCCTACGGAAGCGTGAGCTCGGCCACATGGATCCGCAGCGCCGCCACCTATGCCCAGGGAGAGAGGCAGCAGGTCAACAGAGCGGCAGTGAATTCGCTTTACTCCGTGACGCTGATGGTATCCCTGTGCATCCTGATACTCCTGTCCGGCAAGGGGGCCATATTCCGCATGATGAACATCCCGCGGGAAATCTACAGGGAGGCCGGGATGTATTACGACACACAGATGCTCCTGATGCCGATCGGCGGCATCAGCACCATGCTGAATACCATCATTACCGCCAGGGGGAGCAGGGGCATGGTGTTCGCGGAGAACCTGATGATGACCTGTGTGCAGGTGGTCTCCGCGGTGGTCTTCATCGTAATCCTGAGGCTGGGCTTCTGGGGATTCCTCCTGGGCGGCATTCCGGTGACCCTGCTGCACGTGGTGATACAGTTCTGGCTTCTCAGGAAATGTGGTTTCTTCATCGGCCTGGAGAAAGACAGCTTCCGGCCGGATTGGAAGTCGATATTTGGAAATATTAAATACGGATTCCTGTTATATATGCAGATGATTCTCTGCTGCATCAGCGAAATGGCCATCTCCACCCAGAGCAACCGGCATCTGGACATGGATGCCATCGCCACGGTGAGCATCCTGCTGCCCGTGACCGGCCCTCTGAGCATATGTTCCACGCTGTGCAGCGTCTTCGTCCCCCAGAATTACGGGGCAGGGAAGACGCAGAGGCTGAAAAGGTTCGCGGCCGGTTCCATCGGGTTCGCGGCAGTGTACGGAACCGGATGCGCGTGCTTCCTCATAGCCGCGGGGGGATGGTATTTCAGGACACTGTTCGATGACCCGGTGATGATAGCCCTGGGCAGGGAATACTGGTTCTGGTACGGGCTCGCCTGCATCCCTCTGGCCATGATCTACGCCATCCGAATCTTCTTCGACAGTGTCGGCATGGCGAAGGTATCCATGCTCTCCGGCGTGGGAGAGCTGGCAGGGAGGCTGGTATGCGCCTTTTGGCTGATCCCCTGCTTCGGCTACATAGGACGCTTTGCTGCGCCGCTGTTCGGCTGGGGGCTGGGAGGTCTGCTGATGGTGATCATGTACCTCGCGCTCAGAAAGCGGATCTATCAGCAATGTGAGGAGAACGGGAATAGGGAGACAGGGGAGAGGGAGGAGGCAGCCGTATGAAATATTACATTGCCGCGGACGGAGGAGGGACCAAGGTCCAGGCGGTCCTCTATGACGAAGAGCTGCGCATGGTGAGCGCCGCCCGGGTATCCGGCGTGAATTCCAATTTCCGGCCCGTAGAACATATCGCCGCGGAGATGCGGCGGCTGGTCCGGGAGCTGGTTCCGGAAGAGGTGAGCGAGGTGGAATGCGTCTGCGTGAGCGTGGTGGGGGACATGGAGCTGCTGATGGAAGCCCTGGGGGAGCGCTGCGTCATTAAGGGCTGTCAGGCCTACGGGGAGGGCGAGGCCGCTCTGGCTGCCGCCGGTGTGCTCTACGGCGTGGTGGCACAGTCGGGGACGGGCTCGGACGCGTTCCTGGTGCAGCCCGGGATGCAGGATGCCGTAGGAGGCTGGGGCGCGGTGCTGGGGGACGAGGGAGGCGGGTACGACCTGGGAATCCAGACGCTGAAGGCCGCCATCTACGCCTTTGACGGAAGAGGCCCCCGCACGGCGCTGCTGGACTTGGTGCTGGCGGAATGGGAGCTGTCCCATCCCTGGGATATGATAGAGAAGCTGGTGGGAAATTCTGACTACAGGCGTGTGATAGCATCTGCCACTTACCTCACCGCCCGGGCGGCGGCACAGGGGGACGCGGTGGCCCTGGGCCTCTATGAGAGGGCGGCCCATGAACTGTCCCATCAGGTGCTGACATTGATCGGGCGGCATGGGGGGAGCTGGCAGGGGCCGATCGTGGCTTCCGGCGGGACCTGGAAGGGATGCGGGCATATGTTCGAGACCTTCCGGGAGGATATATGGCAGGCATACCCGGATGCCGCTGTGATCCGGCCCTTTGCGGAACCGGTGGTGGGCTGTATGGTCAGGCAGAGGCTGGAGGCGGGAGAGGATCCGGGGAGGCTGAGGGACATTGTGGAGGGGGGGTTCCCGCCGTTCTTCCTTAAGGATACGAGGAGGTGAATGAGTGAACGCGACAGGCATGTATTACGGGAGAGTGTCGGAAATACTGGAGGAAGCCTTCGCCCGGGAGGCGGAGGCCATGGAGAGAGCGGCCCTGGCGCTGGCCGGGGCCAACAGGGACAGGAGGTCCGTCTTTGCCTTCGGCTGCAACCACGCGGGGCTGATCGCGCTGGAGCTGTTCTACAGGACCGGCGGGATGGTGACCGTCAATCCGGTCCGGGTGCCGGGGATGATGCTGGAGGTATCGCCCATCACCATGAGCAGCGAGATAGAGCGGCTTTCCGGATACGGACAGGTGATCCTGGACTCTTTGCCAGCAAAGGAGGGGGATGTGATCATCATGCACTCTGTGTCCGGCCGCAACGCGGTGACCATCGACATGGCAAGGGCGGCCAGGGAGAAGGGGATGACGGTGATCGTGGTCACGAACATGAACACCGCCGCCAGCGTTTCGTCCAGGCACAGCTCCGGAAAGAAGCTCCACGATTACGCGGATATCCTGATCGACAACCATGGCGACCGTGGGGACGCGGCAGTACAGCTGCAGGGCTTCGCCCAGAAGGTGGCCTCCACGTCCACGGTGGTGGGAGCGGCAATCCTGAACGCCATTGTGGCCAGGGCCTGTGAGCTGCTGCTGGAAATGGGGATTCAGCCGCCCGTATTCATGAGCGGCAACATAGACGGCGGGGATGACTACAATAAAGCCGCCATTTCCCGGCATCGGGAGAACATATTCTATATGTAATGGGAAAGGCTGTTCTACGACTATTAGAACACGAAAATACAATTGCTATATGAGAAGGAGGAGTTCTGATGAGTTTACTCGATCGCTATCAACAGGCAGTCTACGATCTGCTGTTCAAGGCAAGGAGCACACAGAGGGAGGCCGTCCGGAAGGCCGGAGAGATCGTGGCCGACGCCGTGACCCATGGCCGTCATGTATATCTGCACAGAATCTGCCATTCCATTGAGATGGATCTGTATGAAAGGGGCGGCGGGCCTGTCTTCTACCAGCTCTACAAGGCAGAGGAGACGCAGCTGCAGCCCGGAGACGTGCTGTTCGTCAGCTCCGTATCCGGCCGTACCATAGAGGTGGTGAACCTGGCTTACGACATGGTGCAGGCGGGCGTGAACGTGATCGCCCTGACCAGCATGGAATATGCCAGGGCCGTGGAGCCGGTGCATGAATCCGGGAAGAGGCTCCATGAGTTCGTGACATTGGCATTGGACAACTGTGCGCCCGCCGCCGAGGCCATGATGGAGGTGGAGGGCCTGGAGGCCAGGTTCGCGGCGGCTTCCGGGATAGCGTCCGACTTTATCCTGTGGAGCGTCACCTCGGTGGCGGTGGAGAAGATGCTGCAGGAGGGCTGTAGGCCCGGCATTCTGAAGAGCTTCAATTTCCCCGGGGGCGGAGAGTACAATGAGGGGCTGCGGGAGCGCTATAAAGAGTGCGGCTATTAGCGGCGGAAGCCAGAGACTGAGAGGTGGTATGAAGATGAAGAATGGATTTCCGGTAAAAGAGATGACGATTGGCGGCATTGATATCTCAGAATATGCCATCATCTATCCGAAGGATGGGAGCGTGAGCCTGCGAAAGGCGGCGGAGCTCCTGGCCCGGATGATCCAAAAGGCTACAGGCCATGGGCTTGCGGTGATGGACGACACCCAGTCGGCCGGGCATGAAATCGTGCTGGACACCACGGGCCGGGACACGGAAAAGCTGAAACAGATGAGGGCTTCCGTTCAAAGGGACGGATATGCGCTGCTGGCGGAGGGCGGCAGGCTCTATATCACCGGCACCGGCGCCAGGGGGACAAGGAACGGCATCTTCGCTTTCCTGGAGGCGCGGCTTGGCTTCCGGTTCTATACGAAAGACGATATCGTAGTCAGGTCTGCGGACAAAGTGGAGATACCGGAGGGCACCGGGGAGGTGTACAGCCCCCGTTTTGAGTACCGGGAGACTTACTGGCTTCCGTCCTATGGGAACATGGAGCTCTCCTCCATGCAGAGGATCAACGGCAAGCGGGAAGGGGACGACGGCATCAATGTGGAGTACGCGCTGTTCGTGCACACGCTCTCCATCCTGCTGGACGAGCCCCATCAGGTAGACTACCAGCCCTGCCTGTCCGACGAGAAGGTCTATCGGAAGATGCTGTCCAATGTACGTAAAAGGCTGGACGAGAATCCGTATGCCTCCATCATCTCCGTGTCCCAGAACGACTCCTATGCGGAAGGGAGAGGCTGCCAGTGCGAGAAGTGCCGTGCCATCGACGAGGCCGAGGGCACGCCCATGGGGTCGCTGCTCACCTTCGTGAACCGCATCGCGGATGCCATAAAGGATGACTATCCCCATGTGGCGGTGGATACCCTGGCCTACCGATATACCAGGAAGGCGCCGAAGACCATCGTGCCGGCGGACAATGTGATCATCCGGCTCTGCTCCGTAGAGTGCGATTGCGCCCATCCCATATCCGATGCGGACATTGAGGGCAATGTGAAGTTCAAAAAGGATATTGAGGAATGGGCGAGGATATGTAAACGTTTATACGTCTGGGATTACACCACGAATTTCCCGTACTACCTTGCGCCCTTCCCGAACCTGTATAACATATATGACAATATGCAGTTCTTCAAAGACCACCATGTGGTGGGGCTGTTCGAGCAGGGGAACGCCGAGTCGCCCACAGTGGAGTTCGGCGAGCTGCGGGGATACCTGATCTCCAGGCTGATGTGGAATCCGGACATCAGCAGGGAGGAATATCTGGGCCTGATGGATGAATTCCTCCAGGACTACTATGGAGCGGGCTGGCGCAATGTCCGGGAATACATCGACAGGACCACTGCCAGAGCGGCGGCAAACGGTTTTGAGCTGTATACCAGGCCTGACAAATATCTGGCGGCAAAGGACGGGGACGAAGGGGAGGACATCGCCTTCTGGAACGAGATGCTGGCCTTGTGGGACAGGGCCGTGGACATGGCGGAGACCGCAGCGCAGAAAAACCATGTCAGGCAGTCCAGGTTGCAGGTGGAATTCTACCTCCTGTATGCGCATTTCGACCATCAGGATCGGCGCTATGAGGCATTCTACCGTCAACTGAAGGAATTCGGCGTCAAGACCCACTGCGAGGGAGGGAAGCTGCCGGAGGTCACGGATTTCAGCCAGGGTCCGGGGCAATGGTATGCGAGGTGATGACAGGCAGGGCTTTACGGGCCTTTATAATATGAAAGAACGGAAGGAGGAAGACGTTTTAAGGAAACAAGGAAACTGTGACAGAAAAGTCAGCACCAGGAAACAAGGAGGAGCAAAATGAGGAAAAAATGGATGAAGGGTTTCTCGCTGTTATTGGCATCGGCCATGATGCTTGCCGCCTGTGGAAATGACTCGGGCAGCTCGGGGGGGGGTAAATAGCGGCGACGGGGAAAAGCAGGAAAGCAGCCAGGAGAGCCAGGCCCAGGACAGCCAAGACAGCCAAGCCCGGGACGAGGGCCAGGAGGCAGGCGGCACCGGCGCAGAGTACCCGGAATACTTGAACATGGACAGCGCTTACCCAATCATCAAGGATGAGTTCAAGGATGATATTGAGTTGAAGATAGCCTACTGCCAGGATGCCAACGCGGCAGCCTGGGAGGATCTGTGGTTTTCCCAGTATCTGGCGGATAAATATAATTTGAACTTTGAGGGAGAGGGCATTGCAGGCTCCGGACTGGGCGAGAGGAAGAACATCATGTTCTCCTCGGGAGACCTGCCCGACATCATGATGGAGATGTGGGTCAGCAACAGCGAGATCCTGAAGTACGGCGTGGAAGAGGGCATGCTGCTGAAGATGGACGAGTACATCAGCGAGGAGCTGACGCCGGGAATCTGGCATTTCCTGTATGGGGACTATGCCTCGGAGAGGATCGACTGTACGGCGCCGGACGGGCATATCTATACGCTGCCTTACCTCATTTCCAGAGAAAATCCCGCGGCACATGGCACTTTCTCGATTTATAAGCCTTATCTGGAGGCAGTGGGGATGGATGGCGTTCCCGAGACGCTGGACGAATTCGTGGACTTCCTGTACAAGGTCAAGGAACAGGATCCCGCTGGCCTGGGAAGCGAAAACATGTATCCCTGGGGCGGAGGGATGAGCACAGACGGCATACCGTGGTTCCTGCTGAATGCATTCGGCTACAATGCCAATAACAACTATGGATACAGTCCTGCCGTCCGCAACGGCGAGCTGGTGATTCCGGTGAATGATATGGAGGTCTTCCAGGAATACCTGAAGCTGATGAATCAATTCTATGTGGATGGCATCATCAACCCCAACTACTTTACCATAGAGAGCAGCGAGGTCACGGCACAGGTTCTGGCAGGACAGAATGCAGTGTATTATACGAACCCTACTGTCATCGGGGTGACTGCCGACGAGGTCAATGAGAAGTGGGTCTGCGCAAAGCCGCTCACCAGCCAGTGGAACGATACGCCTGCGACGCGTCCGGGCACCTTCTGCGCCCCGGGAAACCTGGCGATTTCCGCGGATACGGAGTATCCGGAGGCATGTATGCGATTCATGGACATATGGTTCAATAACGTGACAGAGAACGGTTATCAGCTTGTCTGGGGAGCCAACGAGGAGTACAGCTATGGCTTCATCGAGAGAAGAGTCTATGACGAAGAGACCGGACAGTGGGTGGACAACCCCGATTTGCCGGAGGATACCAACAGCTACAGCTATTGGGTAGAAGACATCCTTGGATTCTACCCCCACATCGGAGCCCTCTACCTTCCGGAATGTGAGGATAAATTCATGGAGGACATGGGATATCCTGTGGCGGAAAAGGAGATAGGTGCATTCGCCCAGTCCGCGCTGGACAATGTATGGCCTTATGTAGTGGATGCCTTTCCCCATAACTATTATGTGGACGATGATTTGCAGAAGGAGATGACGGATCTGGGCACTGTAATCGAACCCTACGTCAAGGAGCAGGTGGCCCGCTTCATCACGGGCGAGAGGCCTCTTTCCGAGACGGACGCATTCGCGCAGGAGCTGAAGGACATGAACATCGACAGGCTGCAGGAAATCTACAAGCAGATTTACGATGATTACCAGAAGCTGAAAGCAGGTAATTGACATATCGTTTAGCTGTGACGGGGGCGGGCGGAACGAAAGCCTACCCCCGCCTCAGCATCGCTGCCGCATAGAGGTGTCTGCCACAGGAGGAAAGAGAATATGAAGAACCGCAAAAAGCTTACCCTGAAAAGTATTTTCCATGATTGGAGGCTGTATGTCCTGCTGCTGCCATCGCTGGTCTATCTGTTCATTTTTGCCTATATACCGATGTACGGAGTCCAAATCGCTTTCCGGGATTTTTCTCCCAGGAAGGGCATCTGGGGCAGCGAATGGGTAGGGCTGGAGTATTTCAAGAGATTTATAGAATATCCGAATTTCAAGTTCCTGATGATGAATACCCTGCGAATCGGCCTGTACAGCCTGGCCACGTTCCCCTGCTCCATCATTTTCGCGCTGATGCTGAATGAGGTGCGCAGCACCAAGTTCAAGAAGAGCGTCCAGATGATCAGCTATATCCCCCATTTCCTGTCCACGGTGGTGGTGTGCTCCATGGTCACGCTGTTCTTCAACCAGAAGACGGGCGTCGTGAATGCCATCATAGAGTTCCTGGGGGGCACCCGGACGGATTTCCTGACAAAGGCTTCCTATTTCGAGGACATCTATGTCTGGAGCGGCGTATGGCAGGGGCTGGG
>OFFQ01001155.1_pt1 | contig 16401 bp, 16 predicted proteins | sample 1521411 | NCBI WGS metagenome assembly OFFQ01 (sample SAMEA3504110, study PRJEB24116) | mouse gut metagenome | biome: mouse gut; feature: mouse-associated habitat; material: faeces | place: Denmark | collected 2011 | reverse complement strand
ATTGTTCCATATAATCATCCTTTCTTCGTTTGGCGTGGCTTGACGGTATTTAAGCGTAAAACCACACCAAAGAATAATTGTTATGCCTAATACTTTTAGAGCGATTAGACATATCCTAACAGGGGTGAAAAGTCAATTAAGATGTAACAAAAAATACTGTTGTAATATCGTCAAACATATGTTGACAATGGTATGTTTTCTGCCGTTTTGCTGCATTCTTTATGCAATAGACAGGCCTTTAGGCATCATATCTTCTGCCAGGATGTCAGTCTTACTTGCGGAATTTTTCTTTTGCATTTTCCATGCAGACTTTGCGGATCATTTCCCTGTGTGCCTCCATATATTCCCGTTCCATAAAAAACTGATCTTCCAAGAACCGCCAGATCAGTCTGCGCATGGCCAGTTTCCTGTAACAATGCTTAAAAAGCAGATGTAGCAGCCAGCCAACGATAGTAACTGTAGATAGAGCTATTACGATCGATTCTGATAACATAGGCCCTACCACCTTTCCAGCCGGGTCAGAGCCCCTTTGAGATAAGTAGCCATGATGGCTTGACAACAAGCGTTAACATTTGGCCCCATGCATGAAAGCTGCTCGGTCGTCATAGCGAGGCTGCCGATGTTCTGCATTGAGGTTCTGGCGAGCTGCGCGGCGAGCTTGTCCTCTCCGGAATCCAGCATTGCCTGCTCGACCATGGCGTTAGCGGTTAATTTTGCCCGCAGGCTAAAATGCCGTGGCATCGGGCTGTGGTTTGCGGCGGTTTCTATAACCATGTCGTCATAACCGCCTGGGTAAATGTTTTGTTGATTCATAAGAATGTCCTCCTTTTGATTTTTTGATAGCAAATATCCATATTGAAAGGATGAATTATAAGTTGCCCTTGATACGGATCCTTTTCTATCTAATATACATAGGACATTTTTGGTGGTTTTGAGTAATAAAAACCAACAAATTTATAAATTTCCATAAAAAATAAGCCCATCCAATGCAACGAAGCATACAGGATGAGCTTATTTATGAAGGTTGCTAATTCAATATGGATAAAAGATTTCAGGGTTGTATTTTTCTAAGTTTAATTATTTTGCAAACTAATACAATAAAAAATGTTGTAGAGATAATGAATACCACGAAAGATATCGCCATTACAAAATATGCCGATTTCTGAACCTCTATAACAGCATACGATTCTACATGCGTTGCAGAACCAACGTTAGCCTGCCCCCAGCATACCAGCGTATTTGATCCATACTTCAAATCCTCATTGATAACTTCCGCCGTGAAACGAACGAAGGCGTTACCACCGTTCTTACCATCAGCGCTACCGAGGTAACTACCAATGTTCACACCGCGAGTTACAATGTCACCATCCGGTGTCAAGGTCGCCCAGTTTGGATAGTTACTGTTGTAAAGTTTAGTCGTATTAGCGACATACTTCAAGTTACCCGGTAGAATATCGCGAATCATCACGTTAGTTTTAACTTCGGTGCTGATGTTGTTGAATTCGAGCTGAAATTCAATCTGATCGCCGATTTCTGCTTTGACCGAATCGGACCATTCTTTTTCTCCAGCTTTACGTACCTGAGTTTGTAGGGTGACATCATAATCATAAACTGCTTTGACACAAACGGTAATATAATTGGAATATTCATAACACCCAGGTACATTGCCATCCAGTTTACTATACCCGATAAAAGTGCCATTTTCGCTACCGGACTTAGTTACTATATCGTCTGGCAGGGGATAGCCATCCTGCCCAGAACCAATATCATTATTAAATAAAACTGCAGAGCCATACATGTATTCGAGATGGAACGGTATATCACTCTGAAAACGTACATAATCCCAGTATTCTTTAGGAGTTGCATTGTCCGAATAAATGAACCCGTTCACTTCAACTTCTTGCTGCCCGTCTTCGTTAGTCTCGCTCTGACCAATGCCACTAATTGCAACCTTGGTACCAGTAGACATACCAGCCGTACCATAAGGGCTGTTGTTGTGAACGTAAAGACGTATATAATATTTTCCACCGTCCGATACAGTGATATCATTGCCCTTCCAATAACCATGGATATCAGCATCAGTAGATAAAGCTGATACGAAGTTTCGCTCATTACCAACCGACTTATCATCGGTAATCGAGTTAAAGGTAATTTTATCCCCAAGCAAGCCATTATCAATGTCGGCCTGGGTATAGAAAGTACGGTGACTGCCTTCCACACCTGTTTCCAAATAGGTGCTATCGCCCCAAGCAAAGGAAATAAGGGGATTGGAGATCATACTTATCAAGAATGAGGCGATGAAGCAGACGATATAACAATATTTTCTATATTTATTCATAGACATATCCCTCCCAAAAGATTTATTCATGCTCGTCGCTCTCGCTATCATAACTGATATTATCGCTGGTTGCCATGCTTCGTTTAGGCTTATCAGCAGGGTCAGGTGGCTCTACAATAATATCCACATCAACTTTTTGAGCATTCGTACTACCGATAAAAACTTTAGTGGTATTATTTCCTTCTTGCCATTCCTTTGCCGTAACAATTAAGTCCTCTACAGTCGCTATATCAGTATTATCACTAATACAATTCAATTCGTTTTTATCGGCACCGATCGGGAGACATTTAACAACTATCTCATCCGATTGACCAGCAGGCAAAGAGATCGGATTATTGAAAACGTAAATTTCCTCGATTTCTGGACTATTCTCTACAGTTTGCTCATTCTCATTCGAACTGCTCTGCATAAAATTAAACGTGAACTGAATAGATACCCCCATAGATACCAAGAACACTGCAATAAGAGGTCTATAAAATTGCTTTTTCTTAGCTACATATTCAATTTTAATATTAAATATGTTAATAATTTTTATTAATTTGATGGGTTTCTTACCTTTTTTCTTCTTTTTGGAACGCTGGGGTTTCTTTTTTCTTTTATGTACGGATGGGTCCGAGCCATTAGTTTTCCACTTCTGCTCATCTTGGCCATTCGCGATAACAGCCGGAAGTTCTATTGTCTTATCTATGCTGCTTCTGGGATGTCGCAAAGAAGGTAATTCGTTATCCGGTATCCGGTCGCTATTTCTAGAATTACACTCATAATACTTGGATAGCGATTCCGAATATTCACTGCAATCTTTTTTTTCATACAATATTTTTGCAATTTCTTTTAGTGCACGATCTTCAGCCTTCCTTAAAGCAATCACCATGTCTTTTTTAATAGATTCGGTAATTTCGTCCTCGCTGTATGAAGCATATTTACCATAATTATAAGTAGCAATATAATCACTTTCTTGAACAAATCTAAGACGACGTTCTTCTTTATCTTTATACTGACTAAACTCCCTCAGTAAGCCTAATGACATTAAAAAAATATCTCTCTTGATGCTTACTTTTAAAGAAGACCCTTGGGAAAATTTTCTTTCGGCCGTTCTAATAAATAAAACTTCCATTTCAACATCAGACATTCTTCCTGTGAAGTTTAATCCGTCACGAACTTCATCAATTTTCGCTAAATAATCCTCATTTCTGAGGGCAAGCACTCTCTTCTGAAACTCTTCATTGTTTATCTCTGCATTTCTCGAATGGAAATTCGCATTTTTCTGTTCCTTCCAGGCCATATAGATCCTATCTCCTCTTGAAAAACAATTTCAGATAAACACAGTGTAAAAAATCCGCAGAGCCTTCTGCGGATTCTGATAACTTACCTACTACCATGAAATCTACAACAGATATTCCGTCAAAATTGCCCTGACTCCTTCGCCCCGCTGGCCCAAAAAATCACACTTATCCATCATTTCATAAACCCGGTAGCCAGACGAAAGATACTTGGTTACTGTTGCCTTCTGACTTTCTATTGCGACGGTTGTATTAGAAATTCCTCCGATTGGCGTGACGGCTTCAAAACGTAATTTCATAGAAAAATCGCGCGGAAGATCGTTGAGAGCCAGCATAGCAAAACCATCCGATTCGGGCATAGAAATCGCAGCATCATCTTTGTCGGCTTTAGTAAGCTCCCTTTTCTGGTTGTCCAACTTTGGGTTTACGAAATCAAAAATAAAATGTAATCCACTCACTGTTACAGTACAAAGCTGCCAATCAGGCGATTTACCTAAAAGAATGTCATACCAGTTATCTGGTACGCCGTCATAGTGGCAATCCTTAAGCAGCTCCATGAAGGTATCCATATTGTTGCATTTTTCGACTAGCATCTTAATTCCAGGATTCGTACAATTTTCATCTGCGTCTTTCTCCCTAAAAATTCTTGACAGACATTCGTTTGTAATCTTGTAGCCCTCTTCTAATACAGTTTCGCTTCTGATAACATCCATATCCATTCCCCTTTCCGTTTGTTTTTGATTATTGCACCATCACCCTTTCTGAGAAGAGAAAGAGCGAATTCTGCAATAATCCGGGAAACAGATAGTGTAGTAGGTTATCAAAGTGCTTAGACGAACTTGTCTATCTCGTTCATTATAGCACAGACTATTCATTTTGTCAATGATTTTTGTGCATTTTGCATTATTTTTAGCGAATTTTCAGTATTATTTTGTGCAATATTTTCTGTCTGGGAACTTCCAGGAACCTCCTGAATTGCAGAAAATTGGGTAATAGTGTGCCATACTAATAACCAAGCAAGAGCTCTGCTTAAGAATCAACGGGGAGGTGATGCCGCCAACAATAAACAGGCATAACATATTGCAGAAAAGCCAGCCAGCGGCTGAGTAGTCTAATGCTGGCAAATTTGGCCAAAGAAGTAACTTTTTAATAATAGATGAAGAATGATCCGCAGGAGACAAATAGATGGTTGGGGATGCCAAATTTTGGCATCCCTCAGCCGGTTTAATCTCTACGGATCATCAAAATATCAATAGGACATATGGCTCCTGCGGATCGCAGAAAGGAGTCAATCATGTCTGATTATTTTGATTATATGGAACTTAAAATATATGTTTATGGGTTATATAAAGATGGGGTTTGGGAAAGTTTATCCCAAGAAATAAAATGTCTCTATTGGCGCGACCTTAAACGGCTTTGGAGAAGAACGGAAGCTGGTATGGATACCAAAAATACGAAGACTAAACAAATCGAATGCGACGCATGTATATTGGGTATCACTCCAGATATTGATCAATGTGATTGTAATAATAACGATAACTACCCAGACAGAGGGTATGGCGAAAAATATAAGCGTCCACTTTCCTTGGAGCGGGCGTATGAAGAACTTGGATATGAACCAGCAGATTCTTTTTCAGTAGAGGATTATATTATACAGCAGGAAATAAACCAAGAGCTATATGTCGCGATAAAAACATTGGACGAGCAAAAGCAAAGAATAATAGAACTCTACTATTTTGAAGAACAAACAGAGCGTGAAGTTGGTGATAATATTGGCAAGGCTCAAAGAACTGTCAATTATCAAAAAGATAAAAGTCACAAGGAATTAAAAAAGATTATGAGAAAACTGTTCTAATTCCTTGCTCAAAACACGTCTAAACGTCCTACGTATTATAGAAGGGTATATTTCTCTGGCGGTGAGTGTGCCGCTAGAGGGATGCCCCTCAATAAAAAAACGAGGAGATAAAGTTCATGAAAACAAACAATACCAAAAGAAGCAAAAGCAACGCTGGAGGTGCGAAAGTGAATCAAAATCAAAGAAAAAGCAAAAGAGAGCCGTATATTCCCTACCTGTTTGACAGGCCGGCGCTCGAACTAGCAGAAGTCTGTGTGCCACTCAGCATGGAAGCCTACTCAGACACGGACAATGATGAACCGACATTGATAGACAAGGAGCATTTTGGCAAAATATACACGGTAACAAATGGCTCATTTTATACAATCAGATTAGGTATTCACTCTAGCTCATTGGGAATCGGGCAATGAACGAAGAATGTGCGGTTGCCTGTGCAATTCCCACCACATCAGATAGGACGCAGCGATTAATGGCTTTATTTTTCATCCCAGAAATATATTCTGTAAAATTCATGGATGCCATCTGGCTTCAGACAGAGGAAGGGCAGCAGTTCAGGATAGAGTATGTCTATGGCAGCGCTGCTTTGGAGTCTAATAGTGATTTTCGGGCATTTCCTTTACGGCATAACGCAACAACGGAGGAGGATGATCATATTATGATTCTGCAAAACGGATTAGAAGGAGAAATTCCTGCTTTTTGTAGTTTTGCTTATGACTTTATTAGATTCCGGATTAAAGTAGTATTCGAAGAGTAGATTGTTTGTTGCCAATCATAATACGGCTAAAGCTGAAACTGTCTGAGACGAAGTAATATCCCATTTGGAAAAATTGCGTACTATCTACCCTACTTCGCGGTGCAGCGTAGGGAGCGACCGGTGCCACGAGTGTAGTTGTCCTGCGGATTGACATCGCTGCTAAGGAAGTACAGGCTGTAGGCAAGCGCCGAGGAGTCCGCAGTACGCGACCAGAAGCCCCCGTACGTAGTCTCATTGCTCAACACGCCCGTTTCGTAATGGTAGTAGCCAGTGTAGGCAAAGTCGAGGGGAGGCTTCCTCTACCCCTCCCGTGTAACGCAGCGGATGGCGAAGCCAGTTCCACGAAGTCCGTAATTACGAGATAGAAGATAAGTCGAATGCGAATCTAGAAACCGAGCTTCCGATACTTGATATGATGCTACTATCCACCAACGACCGTGAGAGTTGCGGCCATAGATACTACCCTCAATCGGAAAACGAAACCCCGTCCGGAGAAAGTTGAGAGGCCAGTTATTAATCTTATTATAGCCTTCAGTGCTGTTTTGGATTTCTCACAATTTTGAGTGTGTGCGATAACTCTAATAATCCGCATTCTGCGCATATCCTTGCTTTCCAGTAACATCTACCAAGAGCTTTAATTTTATACATCACAAAATAGAGCGTAGAGATTAACCATCTGCGCTCTTCTTATTTTGGAAGCATTTTGTTCCTATCGTATAGAATTATGCATGACGTTAGCTAAAATAATTCCAGCCCAAGATAAGCCTCATCCCGCTCATCCTGCGTGATGCCAAGATACCGCTTTGTGATCTCATAGCTGCTGTGGTTATAAATATCTACAACCACCGCGAGGGGCACTGACCCGCTCTTTACGGCGTGGTATCCCCAAGTTTTCCGCAGAGAATGGCAGGCAATCTTACCCATAATCCCTAGTTTCACTACTGCGGCGTGGATAATCCGCCACGCCTGTACCCGGCTGATAGATTTCGGGTTTTTACGGTTATTAGAAAAGATATATTCCCCTCGGCGGTGGAGGTAACATTGTTTTAGTACGCTCAGTACCTTCGGGTTCAAGGCGATCGTGCGCTCTTTTTTGGTTTTCTTCTCTATGACAGTGATATGGGTACGGAACTCCTGCTTTTCTTCATCATATACGTCCGACCATTTGAGCCGGAGCAGGTCGCTAATCCGAAGTACGGTATATGTCCCCATCATCACCAGCGTATAGTTACGTAACTGCCCTTTGCGCAAAAAATAATCTGCAAGTTCCTTTAATTGATTTTTGTCCCTGATTGGTTCTGTTGCCGCCATAATAAATAAAGCCCCCTTGTCGTAAGATACGGCTGATTATAGCGTATCGCCACACAAGAGGGCGGATGTAACACTTTGATTAAACTGCTACTATTTTAACATCTAGATCGCCTATATTCAAGGGGCAGTTATATTAAAATATAGAAAATCTGCACACAATATCATAATAAACGGCATTTTTATGGCGTATCGGAGGCTTATGGGGCACAAAAGGTGTAACACACTAATCAAAGTGTTACATCTTGTGTTTAGCGGTCCATGAGCCGCTTTTTTGTGCAAACCAGGCAGTCAGTTCTACGAAGGCTGGATATTAGAGAGGAAGGGAGAAAAAATTGAAGAAAAGAACTAAATTATGGAAAAGGTGTATGGCAGCGACAATGAGTTTCATAATGCTGTCAGCAGGCTCGGTGGCATATGCCGGAGGTGTAGAGGGTGATCTCGAGCCAAAAACGACAGGACAAAACAATCAAGATCCCTGTATCATCCGCAAGGAAGCGGAACCAAGGAAGCTAAAAGACGGAGACACCGTGAAAGACCTTTACGAGATTATCGTGAAGGATAACGATAAGCAAAGAACTTTTACTGTGAACGGGATGACTACGGACGAGGCGGATCTGATGCCTTTTTTGCTGGCAGTGGATGGAAGCCATTTTTATGCCGATGCTCTGCAGGTGGGCGGTACGCTGCTGTCGCCAGAAAGACTGGAGGGGACGGTGGATGGCTCCGACACAGATGTTCTTTTTGACTATGAGATTTTGTCTGGTGGCGGGATGGGGTCTGGGGGAAATTATCTTCTCAGCGGCAACGCAACCTATTGTGATCTATATGCCAAAACAAAAGATGGGAAGCCTATTAGTGGACTATCTGTGGAATATGCTGCAAATCAGCATGGCGATATTGTGGGCGGTGTGGCAGTTATGAACATATATGACGAAAACGGTAAAATAATAAAAAAGAAAAAGTTGGACGGGTGGGGCAAAATACATTCTTCCCCTGGCAAGAATGGGTATGCGCAGCTTACTGGTTGGGGGCACGATACGGTAACTGGATGGGAGGGTCAGATTACCCCTTATATTGGAGGATTAGCGGGGTTCAGGCGGGCTTATGCGGTCTTGGACGATTCTGGAAAAGTTTATGAGAACAGCTATGGGGAAGGCAACCGCTTTATACGGGCGTTCAAGACAGACGGCAGTGAGGATAAATTTACGGTGCTGGCTCCGGACGGCGAAAAAGTTGCGGATGTAATCATCCGTGCTCATGAAACAGATTACTATTCCACTTCCGCCACAGACTTTGACTATGACTACGGAGTAGAAAACCTGGCAGACGGCTGGGAGATTCTGGTGGATATGTCAGAAACAACGGCATTCCCTAATAATATAAAAACAGGGGAAGCCCTGCCATGTGATCCTTCTCTACTCATCAGTATCACGGCAAAGCGGAAAAATGATGACGGGCTTATCCCGACCACTTATGATTTTGACGGCAGGCAGAAATTGTCGTTTCGGTTCAAGGGGATAGACGGCATCAAAGAAATCAAGGAAGTTTATTTTACTTGTGCTGAGAATGTACGTGAGGCAGACAGCGATTGGGTAGGTTGGTTTTCTTACTCGACCGAAGACATAAGGTATGATTTCAAAAAAGGTGAATTGACGATTCCGAGCATATCCGAATGGGTCTATGATAAGTATCCGTCTGTTGGCAATACCTATCAAGGATGCATGACATATGTTGCGGAAGACGGAACGGAAAAAACGGCGTATGGCGATTGGTACATAAAAGTCTTGGAAAAATCGGATCAGCCAATCCCCGATGATACGGATAACGATAGCCAGAAACCTGCCGATACACCCAACAGCAAGCCGGGACAGGGTGATGCAAAACCGGGAAACCCAAATACCGGAAATCCAGCTACCGTTAAAGTGAGAGAGATTAAACTCTCTGGCCTTTCCCACAAGATTGCCGCCGGAAAGAAAATTGCCTTGCAGGCTACAGTGATACCTTCCAATGCTACGAATAAGTCTATCGTTTGGAAATCCAGCAATACGAAATATGCAACCGTCAATAGTAAAGGCGTTGTTTCCATAAAGAAAGCCGGGATGGGCAAAACCGTTACAATTACTGCAACTGCTGGAGATGGAAGCGGAAAACAGGCTTCCTATAAAATCAAGTGCATGAAAGGCATCGTCAAGAAAGTTGCTATTTCCGGGCAAAAGAACCTTAGCCTGAAACCCGGAAAATCCATCAAGCTAAAAGCAAAAGTTACGGCTTCCAGCAAAGCGAACAAAACGTTGCAGTGGACGAGCAGCAACCCTAAATACGTATCCGTAACTAATAAAGGTAAAGTTATAGCCAAGAAAGCCGGCAAAGGCAAAACCGTCAAAATCACTGCCATGGCCACGGATGGGAGCGGTAAAAAAGTGAGTGTAAAAATTAGGATTAAATAATTTAGGAAAAATTCCTATTATTGTTGAGACGAACAAGGGCTGTGCACTACCCATATTTATATAGTAGCTTCTACAACGTCCAAAATAGCACTGAGGGTTATAACAAGATTAATAACTGGCCTCTCAACTTTCTCCGGACGGGAAGCAACTCTAATGGCTGTATAACCTATCGCATCGGAAATGGGCGCTGGTGGTCTAACATTAATTACTCTACTGGGCGCAGTTACGGCTTATTGACGGATTCGTCGAATGCTATACCGGAAGTTTACCAGTATGGCTTCTCTCGCGGTCTAGGCTTCGCCATCCGCTGCGTTACACGGGAGGGGTAGAGGAAGACCGGATGGCTCCCGCTATCATAAGTTTGATAAGAAGTATGATGAGCTTATTGAGTTAACATGGAGAAAATCCGTCCTTTGAAATTATCATAAAACGGAAAATAGCTTCACCCTGACGGAATGTTCTGCCTAATCACAAGGTTTCAGATTTCTTTTGATCTATAACTTCGTGGTTCCGTTTGATAACAATCTTAAATAAGAGTGATACTGAATAGCTACTAATGAACGTAAAAATAAGAGTAATAATTCATGAAAGGAAAATCAGTCATGAAAGAAAATTTGATCAAAAAATATGTGATACTCAGTGTAATTTTAAGTATGATTTTATTGGTATTCCCGACATCTCCGTTAAGGGCAGCCAATAGCGGGTCTGCCATCTCCAAAGTGGAGAGCAAGAAGAAAAAAGCATTAAAAGCATACGCAAAAATTTTGCATAAAAAGAAATACTCAAATTACTATTTTTTTGTTTGTGATATGAATGGAGACAAGATTCCTGAGTTAATCTTGGCAAGTGAAGAAGGGACGCCGCTTGCCATAGAGGAGTATTATACTTATTCCAAAGGAAAAGCCGTGAAGCTGAAAGGACCCAGCGAGAAAGATGGATATCAAACATGGGGCACTTTATATACCATGCCATCCAGAAAATCGTATGCGTTTTACAGAGGAGGCCCAGCGAATGTCAATGGTATGCCATACAGTATTACGGAATATAAAATAAAAAATAATAAAATCAAAATGGTAAATTATGCATTTAAGCTTGTTCCTGACAATGGTAAAACCAAGTATTATTATAACGGCAAAAAATGTACGGCAATTAAATACAAGAAGCTGGAAAACGCCTTTAAAACAGCTGTGGATTGCGTTTATAATTCCAAGACAAACCGTAAGAAATACCATGTTAATTAATCTTATGATTCTTGATTCTAAATAGCAGGGGCTTAATAAAAAACTTATGAATATTAACAAGGAGGGCTCTATGAAGATAAAAAGAAAAATCGGCAAAAGGCTGGCTTCTATTATATTGACGTTAGCACTTTTGGTATCAGGCATTACGTTTTTTCCAAGCGAAGTATATGCTGCGGGGTGGCTGGAGTATGTACAGGAATTAACGCTTGGAGAAGCCGTCACTAATTCCGTAAAAGATGGTGATTACAAGGGGAAATTCAACGCATCTTCCTCTGTTAATTATTTTTGGAATGTATACAGGTTTACGATGGAGAAAAACGGACAGCTAAATATTTATTGTGAATCTGCAGCGAAAAATTATTTTTTTGCTGCTACTTACTTTACTATTTATTCTGCGTTAAATCCAGACAACCATATTTGGAATTTTAATCATAATAACGGTAATGAATATAGCTATAGCGCAGCCCGTAATATGTATTATGATTCTATAGAGATAGCTTTAAACAAGGGAGAATACTATTTTGCAGTAAGAACAAGTAGCGTAGTAAATACCCCTTACTACCTCACCCTCAGCTATAAAGAACCGTTTGTAAATGTCAGCTCGATTTCCCTTGACCCCACTAGTTTATCAATGGAACCCGGGAGTCAAAGAACAATCATTCCGACAGTTCTCCCTAATAATGCTACTGATAAAACAATCAACTGGCAGTCAAATAATCCGTCCGTAGCAACGGTGGAGAATGGCATGGTAACGGCAGTATCTGCCGGATCAGCCACTATTACAGCATCCTCTGCCGATGGGGAGATTACCGCTTCCTGCACAGTCGTCGTAAAATGCGAACATAATTATCAGACCAGCCTCACTCCGGCCAGTATAGAAAAAGATGGAGTTATCATCAAAACGTGCAGTAAATGTGGAGCAGAAACAGAAACTCCTATTTCCCGGATAGAGGATATCAGGTTATCGCAGACGTCTTATATTTATGACGGTAAAGAGCACCGGCCGGAAGTCACCGTAACCGATGCGGGGGACGATGCGTTAGAAGCTGGAAAAGACTATACTATATCTTACTCTGAGAATACAGCAAACATTGGCACGCATACAGTTACGGTTAATTTTATTGGGAACTATGAAGGCACAGAAACCCGAAACTTTACGGTGCTGCCTGTTCATGTGGATTCAATATCTCTCGATTCTTCCCGGCTTACGCTAAACATCGGCTCACAACAAAAAATCACAGCCACCGTTTTGCCAGATAATGCTACGGATAAGACTATAAGATGGCGCTCAAGCAACCCTTCGGTTGCAACTGTGAACAATGGTATCGTAACGGCGGTCGCAGTCGGAAACGCTGTTATCACTGCCACGACAGTTGATGGAGAAGAAACCGCCGAATGTACAGTGAACGTAACCTGCCCCCACAGCTATCATACCGCCCTAATTCCAGCCAGTAAAAGCAATAACGGGTCGCTGAAAGAAGAATGCACAAAATGTGGACGCATCCGTCAGGATATCACGATATATGCCATTGACAGCATCCGCTTATCAAAAGTTTCTTACATTTATAATGGCAAAATTTGCAACCCTACGGTTACCGTTACGGATAGTTCTGGTAAAACATTAGAAAGCAGCAAGGATTACATGGTAACATATAACGGAAACCGAAAAGATGTGGGGATATATAGCGTTACGATTACATTCACAGGTAATTATAAAGGAACAGCAACAAAACAATTTACCATATATCCAAAGTCCACCAAATTAACTTCAGTAAAATCAAAAAGAAAAGGGTTTTGGGCGAGTTGGAAAAAGCAGTCCACACAAATCTCCGGGTATGAACTTGCCTATTCCACTGACAGTAGCTTCCGAAACCGTAAAGCCAAATTAGTGTCCACCAGTAAGAATAAAACACAGAAAACGGTTGGCGGTCTTAAGAAAAGAAAAAGATATTATGTCCGAATCCGTACATACAAAAATATATCACTAAACGGAGCAGCCACTAAACTTTATTCCAGTTGGTCAAAATCCAAAAAGGTTACTGCCAAATAGAGACGTAGCCCCGCCTGCATCGGTAGGCGGGGCTTATGCTATGTAATTGAGATATAGAATATTAATTATTTTGTATGGAACCTATCTACCCTACTTCGCGGTGCAGCGTAGGGGGAGACCGTAGCCACGATTGACGTAGTTCTGCGGATTAACATTGCCGCTAGAGAAGTCCAGGTAGTATGCATACGTCGAAGAGTGCGCCGTACGTGACCAAAAGTACCCGTACGTAGTCTCACCACTCAACGAGCCTGAAGAGTAATTGTAGTAGCCAGTGTAGGCAAAGTCGAGGGGAGCTTCCTCTACCCCTCCCGTGTAACGCAGCGGATGGCGAAGCCGTAACCACGGTTGAGATACCAAGGATTCTGGAGCTCGACGAAGTGCTCCTCTGTAGTCAAAGCGTATGTGGATGCAGTTGACCTACTACTATTGGACCACCAATTACCGCTTACAATACGATTCACGATGTAGCCATCTGAATACAAGTATTCGCCCGTCCGGAGAAAGTTAAACATAATGAAGGGGGGATAGCTCTTACAAAAATTGGAACTTCGTTATTCAGTTTGCATTTATCTATGATCGTAATTGCTTAATTGGGATGTTTACTTCATATTTTGAGACAACACCCCAATTATTTTGTGCAAAACGTGATATCGTCAGGAAAGATATATCCGTCCCCCACTCAAGAATAATGCACCAATTTTTCTTTAAGGTCTGTATTTTCCGTCTCTCTATCAATATCCAATGCACCAAAAATAAGTATCACCCTAGATATTAGTGGGCAATACTTTTTGGTGTATTTTTTCTTATCTATTGCATTTATGATAGATTTCTAATTACAAAAACTCAAAAATCCCCCATATTATAGGGATATTTCTGCACCTCTGATTTTAGGAGACGTACTCCAAGCTGTAGTGCAGATATGATAGACAAGGGGTATCCTGAAACGCTTTTGGATGCGCTTAATTGCAGCAGTGAGGAAGCCTTTGACAAGGCTTTAGGCATTATAGATGGCTTGATGGAGGAACGCCTGGCAGTAAAGAAAGATGATGAAAAACAGGCACAGCTTGAGGCAGGGCGGGCGAAACCGTTCACGGGTCCGCTGAAATCGTTCCGGGGAACAGGCACGGACCCCATCAGAAAAGCCATGAATCTGAATTAAAGGAGAATAATATTTTATGGCGATCAGTTTAGTTACACAGTTTCAGCCTTATACGGATGAAATCTTTACCACAGAATCAAAAAAGTCGCTCCTGACGAATCAGGATTTTAGTTGGACAGGGGCGCACTCAATTAAAATTTACAAGATCGGCACAAGTGAGATGCAGGATTATAGTCGGAATCCGGTGCCTGGGTTTACTGGTTCCCGGTATGGAACAATTAAGGATTTGGATGCGGCAACAGAGGAATTTACCCTTAAGAATGACCGTTCCTTTACGTTCGCCATTGATGCGCTCGACGCAGAGGAGACGGCGGGCAACCTTGAAGCAGCGACAGCACTTGCGCGGCAAATCCGGCAGGTAGTCATCCCGGAGGTTGACACGTATACTTTCAATCAGATGTGTATTAATGCCGGGAATAAACCCGCTGCCGCCGCACTGACGAAGGATAATATCTATCTGGAAATCATCGAAGCGAATAAAGTTCTTGATGATGCCGAAGTGCCGGAGACAGAACGGCAGCTTATCGTTACGCCGGATGTTTATCATCTCATGAAGCAGTGTAAGGATATTGTGCTGGAGACGGATATCGGCGCAGACATGCGGCTCCGTGGGGTTATTGGAAACCTAGACGGGCTGTCAGTGATGAGGGTTCCGGCTTCCAGGCTCCCCAAAGATTTCGGGTTCATGGTTGCACATCCGTGTGCGACTGTAGCGCCTACGAAGCTGGAGAGCTATAAAACGCACGAGAACCCGCCTGGTATCAGCGGTTTCCTGGTAGAAGGCCGTATCGTGTATGATGCGTTTGTCATGGAGAATAAAGCGAAAGCGATTTATTACCAGGCACAGCCAACAGACGCAAAATAAGAAAGCAACCCCGGGGTCCTAACGGATAGCCGGGGCTTTGCAATCCAGGGGAGGTAACGGCGCCATGACGAACGAAGAGCTTGTAGCGCGCATCCGTGCGAACGTGGATGAAGCGGGGAACATGCTAAAGCTGTGGCAGCAGAACCGGGGGCTTATACATACCATCGCCCGGAAATATGCCGCATACGAGGATATAGAGGACTTGGAGCAGCAGGGCTATATCGGCCTGTGTGATGCCGTACAGGGCTACAGACCGGAAGAGGGCGCGCCGCCTGCTGCCGTTCCGCGATGAGTACATCTCTGCACATGCGTTCCGTGGGAATGGAGCCGGGACGTTTAACCGCACCTGGACGAGCAGTACAGAAAAGCTTGCGCTAAAGCTATCAGAGCGGTATAATTGACTAACATTTGACTAACAAAGATACGTAAAACAATTGAAAACAGAGCAAAGACAGCAAAAGGGGAGTGTCGAGAAATGCCCGTTTTAAGCCATTTTCGGGGGATATCAGGAGATAAGAAAAAGGTTTCTGCAAGACTTTTAATCAAGTTGTCCGGGGTTCGAATCCCCGATGTCTCACTCCTTGAAAATAGCGGGAAGCCAGTAAATAAGCGGTTTCCCGCTATTTTTCATGTAGCCCGAAGTACACCAAAGTAACCGAAAGTAAATGTCTCAAATGTGTCTCACAGGTGCGTTTTTAAAACATAATGTCTCAAATGTGTCTCAAAAATCGAAGGCTTGTTCAACTGCTTTTTCTGCATCTTCTTTCTCCAGCAATATATGGTTGTAAACCTCAATTACCATTTTTTCGTGATCTCCCAGAAGCTCCGCAATCTTCTTGATGGATATTACAGGTATCTGGTAACACTGGTTTGTGCAGTAGTTGTGGCGGAAAATGTAGGCGGTAAGGCTGGGCGCGTTCATTTTCTGGCGTATCGAATCCCACATTTTCACGTAAGAGCTTTTTGTCATGAAATCTTTCCCAGCAGTCCGAAAGAGCTGTTCGCGCTTTAACTCCTGACAATATGCATAGACGGGAGGCCACACCGGGGACACTTGCCGATTTCCTTTCGCTCCGGCGCAAACAGCTTTTTCTTTTCCTC
>OFFQ01001146.1_pt1 | contig 16465 bp, 10 predicted proteins | sample 1521411 | NCBI WGS metagenome assembly OFFQ01 (sample SAMEA3504110, study PRJEB24116) | mouse gut metagenome | biome: mouse gut; feature: mouse-associated habitat; material: faeces | place: Denmark | collected 2011 | reverse complement strand
CATTGTCATCAGGCGTTCCCATTCCAGAAAGGTCAACGCATCCGGTGATTATGTCACCTTTGTCGGCGCAGCCTCCGCCTTTGATTTTGTACCATATGGTTCCCTGGATACCTATACCATTCCTGTCAGGGTCGTGAGATTTCCATTAGATGACGGCTCTTACGAATGTATCATGACGAACCTTCCAGTGGATCAGTTCCCCACACAGGCCATCAAACGCCTTTATTTTTCCCGATGGGGGATTGAGACTTCTTTCCGCAAACTAAAGTACACGATCGGCCTGAGCAGCTTCCATTCCTATAAGGTTGAATTCGTAAAGCAGGAGATCTGGGCGAAACTGATCGCTTACAACCTGACAGAGACCATTGTAAGCCACACGGTGATAAAAACAGGAAAGGATACGAAACACAGCTATAAAGTGAATTTTACTGCAGCGGCCCACATTTGCCGGGTCTTTTTCCGTCTGCATTCACGCAAAGACCCGGCAGGGGTGATGGCCCTGATCAGTCGAAAATTGATACCAGTCCGTGATGAGCGCAGCTTCCCACGACTGCAGACAGCTCATTTCAGGCGGCCCAGGTATTTCCTGTACAGGGCGGCTTAAGCGGATCCGCTCCTGATCAATATATCGCTGTTAAAAGCGGGTGTAAACCTGCTTGTTTGCCATGCAATAAAATACCTGCATGGCATATCTGCATCTTTTATTGCTACAATTTCTGCCCTTAATCCACCCAAATTTCATTATGCTTTATTTTTTCAACCTGTTTCCTTCGCATTTTCACATTTAACTTAATGACATTGGTTCAGCCCAGGTCTTTGCATTTACTGCAAAGGCCGTGAGAACGCATAGGGTTATGAAAATATTACGAACAGGAGGGTTACAGCATGTATGAGAAACTTTTTACACAGGTGAAGATCGGTTCGCTCACCGTCAAGAACCGCTTTGCCATGGCGCCTATGGGGCCGCTGGGGCTTTCGGACTCGGAGGGCGGTTTTAACCAGCGGGGCATTGATTACTATGTGGAGCGGGCAAAGGGAGGCACCGGCCTGATCATCACCGGGGTTACTTTTTCCGACTGTAAGGTGGAGAAGCCGAGTATGCCGAACTGCCCCAATTCCACCTACAATCCGGTGCACTTTATCCGCACGGGACGGGAGATGACGGAGCGGGTGCACGCCTACGGCAGTAAGATCTTCCTGATGATGTCGGGCGGCTTCGGGCGTGTGACGATTCCCACGAATCTGGGGGAATTTCCGCCGGTGGCACCTTCGGAGATTCCGCACAGGTGGCTTGACAAGACCTGCCGGGCGCTGACGGTGGAGGAGATTCACAGTATCGTGAAGTCTTTCGGTGACGGGGCTTACAATGCGAAGCGCGCAGGCTTTGACGGTGTGGAGATTCATGCGGTACACGAGGGGTATCTGCTGGATCAGTTCGCCATCTCCATGTTCAATCTGCGCACGGACGAGTACGGCGGTTCACTGGAGAACAGGCTGCGGTTTGCGAGAGAAGTGGTGGAGGAGATCAAGTCCCGCTGCGGACAGGATTTCCCGGTGGCGCTTCGTTTCAGCGTAAAGAGCATGATCAAGGACTGGCGGGTGGGCGCTCTGCCGGGAGAAGAGTTCGAGGAAAAGGGCCGTGATATCGAGGAGGGCTTAGAGGCGGCGAAGCTTTTAGCTTCCTACGGTTATGACGCGCTGGATACGGACGTTGGCACTTACGACGCATGGTGGTGGAACCATCCGCCGATGTATCAGGAGAAGGGGCTTTTCCGGACTTACTGTAAGATGGTGAAGGAAGTGGTGGACGTGCCCGTGCTGTGTGCGGGACGCATGGACGACCCGGATATGGCGCTTGCCTCTCTGGAAAACGGGGACTGTGATATCATCAGCCTGGGACGGCCGCTGCTGGCGGAACCGGATTATGTGAATAAGCTGCGTGCCGGCAGGCGGGACGAGATCAGGCCCTGCATTTCCTGCCATGAAGGCTGTATGGGCAGGATCCAGGAGTATTCCATGATCAACTGTGCGGTCAACCCGCAGGCGGCAAGAGAGCGGGTGACGGCCTATGAGCCGATCCTTAAGGCGAAAAAGGTTATGATCGTGGGCGGCGGCGTTGCCGGCTGCGAGGCGGCAAGGGTGCTGGCGCTGCGAGGCCATAAGCCGGCGCTTTTCGAGAAGGGCGCGCAGCTGGGCGGTAATCTGTTACCGGGCGGTGCGCCGGAGTTCAAGGAAGACGACATTGCGCTGGCGAAATGGTATGCGGTACAGCTGCAGAAGCTGAACGTGCCGGTACAGCTGAACCATGAGGTGACGGCGAAGGAGGCGCTGGACGGCGGATACGATACGGTGATCGTGGCCACCGGTTCTACGCCGAAGGTCTTTTCTCTGGGGGACGACGCGCATACCTTCACGGCGGCGGAAGTGCTGCTGGGGCAGAAGGATTGCGGGGAGCGTACCGTGGTGATCGGCGGCGGTCTGGTGGGCTGTGAGACGGCTCTTTGGCTGGCACAGCGCGGTCGGAAAGTCACGATCGTGGAGGCGCTTGACAAGATTCTGGCGGTGAACGGACCGCTGTGCCATGCGAACAAGGATATGCTGGAAGAGCTGATCCCTTACAACGGAATCGAAGTGGTGACCGGGGCGAAGGCCACAGGGTATCATGACGGCGTGCTCAGCGTGGAGTGTGCGGACGGCGGGAAGGATATTGTCTGCGACAGCGTGATTCTGTCCGTCGGCTACAAGGAAGAGGACAGCCTGTATCACGAGCTGGAGTTTAAGGTGCCGGAGATTTATCTGCTGGGGGATGCAAAGAAGGTGAGCAATATTATGTATGCGATCTGGGATGCATTTGAGGTCGCGAATCATATTTAGGCGTTGTGCCATAGCGGCCTGGACGTGGTGTCCGGGCCGCTTTTATGAATCATGTCGCTGGATCCGCCGCAGGCAGGGAATCATGAAGACAGGATTTTTATTGCTGTTCACGAGTCAGGAATGCGCTGAACTGCGCATTCCGTGAGAACATGATTCGGGATTTTTTCAGGGGATAAGTAAATGTGATGAAATGAAATTGAATAAAGTACGAATATCAAGTACAATGTAAAAAAGCAGGTGCGGAATAAAACCCGGAGGACGGTTTGGTCGGGAGGCGTATTGGTTACGTTTCGGGAGGTTTGGGAGATGAATCATTTTGAAAAGAAGCTTCCGGTAGGAATCGAAAATTTTGAGAAGATCAGGACGGAAGGGTTTTACTATATAGATAAAACAGGTATGATCGTAGATCTGCTACAGAAGTGGGGAGAAGTCAATCTTTTTACCCGTCCCAGGCGTTTTGGTAAATCTTTGAACATGAGTATGCTCAGGGCTTTTTTTGAAATCGGGGGAAACAGAGAGATATTTGACGGCCTGAGGATCGCGGAGGAAACGACGCTCTGTGAGCAATATATGGGCCGGTTTCCGGTCATCTCCATCAGCTTGAAGGATGTGGAGGGGGATGATTTTGCAGCGGCCCGTTCCATGCTGTGCTCCGTGATCGGCAGTGAAGCGCTGCGGTTTCAGTTCCTGACAGGGAGCGGACGCCTTACGGAGAATGAGAAGGAGATGTACAGACAGTTGACCGTGATAGACGGAGGCAGCGACGGGGTGTTCGCCATGTCAGAAGCGGTGCTGACGGCCAGCCTGAAAACACTGTCTATGCTTCTGCATAAGCACTATGGCAGCAGGGTCATCATCCTGATTGACGAGTATGACGTGCCCCTGGCAAAGGCAAATGAAAAAGGCTATTACGAGCAGATGGTGACACTGCTTCGTAAGATGTTCGGCAATGTTCTGAAGACAAACGACCATCTGTATTTTGCCGTTCTGACGGGATGTCTGCGCATAGCGAAGGAAAGTATTTTTACCGGTCTGAATAATATGAAAGTGATGACGATCTCGGATGTGCAGTATGACGAATACTTTGGATTTACCGATGAAGAAGTAAGGGCGCTTTTGAGATATTATGAGATATCGGATGCTTACGACATTATGAAAGAGTGGTACGACGGATATCATTTCGGAGATACGGATATTTATTGTCCCTGGGATGTGATCTGTTATTGTGATAAACTCCGGTCGGACAGAGCGGCAGCGCCCGGTAATTACTGGTCAAATACAAGCAGTAATGATATCGTGAGGCATTTCATTGATATGGCGGATGCGGGGGCGGCAAAACACGAGATCGAGCGGTTGATTGCCGGGGAGGCTGTAGTCAGGGAGATTCATGAGGAACTGACTTATAAAGAATTGTATGATTCGATGGAAAATGTCTGGAGTGTTCTGTTCAGCACCGGATATTTGACGCAGCAGGGCAGAACGGAGGGGGACTTCTTTCGATTGGTGATTCCGAACAGAGAGATTCGTAATCTGTTCACCGGGCAGATCATGAAGATGTTCCGGGAGCATATGCGTAAAGACGGCGAAGCGGTGAACCGCTTCTGTGAGTCTATGAAAAGAGGCGATGCTGACGGTGTGGAAAAGCAGTTTACGGAGTATTTGAAGAAGACGATCAGTATCCGGGACACTTTCGTGAGAAGGCCAACGAAGGAGAACTTTTATCATGGTATACTGCTGGGGATACTCGGATTTAAGGCGTCCTGGATCGTAACCTCCAACAGAGAATCCGGAGACGGGTACAGCGATATTCAGATACAGATCGAAGACGAGGAGATCGGAATCGCGATCGAAGTTAAGTATGCGCAAAGCGCTGATCTGGAAGCAGAATGCCGGAAGGCTTTGGAACAGATTGAAATGCGGGATTATGCGCAGGCACTTCGGGCGGAAGGGATGAAGACAATCTGGAAATACGCCATTGCCTGCTATAAGAAGCGGTGCAGGGTAATGGTCAAATGACCGAAAATCCATAAGAAGAAATCACTGTTGATCGCAGAGCAGAATCGGAGTATTCCTTCGGAAAACTCCTAAATTCTGCTCACGGCCTCAGCGCAAAGCGCTTTGGAATAGAGGTAAAGATGACATACGAAGAATTCTGCAGTCAATTTCATATTCAGCTCAACGAACAGCAGTCAGAATCGGTCCGCTCCATAGACGGGCCGATTCTTCTGCTCGCGGTTCCCGGAAGTGGCAAGACAACCGTGCTGGTAACGAGGCTCGGCTATATGGTTTATTGTGCCGGGATCGCTCCTGAGAATATTCTGACGCTGACGTATACGATCGCCGCCGCCCGCGATATGGAAAATCGGTTCCGTTTTTATTTTGGAGACGGATGCGGCAGTCGTCTGGAGTTTCGGACCATAAATGGGATCTGTGCCAAGGTGATCCAATATTATGGGAACCGGATCGGGAAGACGCCGTTTACCCTGGTGACGGAGAATGACAGGATCAACGGAATGCTCTCGGATATTTTCCGCAGGACGCAGGGCGACTATGCCACGGAAAGCGATCTGAAAGGCATTCGCAGCATGATTACCTATATTAAGAACAGGATGCTGACAGAAGATGAAATCAGGCAGCTGGATGAGGAAGCGGATGTCAGAATTTCAGAGATTTATAAGGCTTATCATGAAATGCTGCATGGCGGCAATTTGATGGACTATGACGACCAGATGATATATGCTTATAATATTTTAAGAAAAAGTCCGGAGACGCTGCAGTGTTTTCAGGATCAATACCGGTATATCTGCGTGGATGAGGCGCAGGATACCTCGAAGATCCAGCATGAGATCATCAGACTGCTTGCCGGCCGGCGGGACAACCTGTTTATGGTGGGAGACGAGGATCAGAGCATATACGGCTTCCGTGCGGCTTATCCGGAAGCGCTTTTGTCATTTGAGAAGGATCATCCGGGGGCCAGGGTACTGCTTATGGAGGAAAATTTCCGCTCCTGTGCGCAGATCGTGGAGGCGGCGGATCGTTTTATCCAAAAAAATATCCTGCGCCACGAGAAGCATATGAAAGCGGCCAGAGCTGCCGGTGAGGAGATTGAGCAGATTCCATTGAACGATAGAAAGGCACAGTACGATTATCTGGTCAGGATGGCGGAGAGATGCCAGGCACAGACGGCGGTGCTGTACCGGAATCATGAGAATGTACTGCCTCTTGTGGATCAGCTGGAGCGGAAGGGGATACCTTACAGACTCCGCAATGCGGAGATGACCTTTTTTACACACCGTGTTGTAGCGGATATACGTAATATCATCGCCTTTGCCATGAATCCACGGGATACGGCGGTCTTTCTGCAGATTTATTATAAGATTGCTACCTATATCAAGAAGCAGGATGCGCTGCGGATCTGTGAGATCAGCGAGAGAGAAAACAGGGATATTATGGAGATTGCCCTGCGGAACGGACAACTGCCGGACCGGACAGTCCAAAGCTGCCGGCTGATCCGGATGCACCTGAAATGTCTTTTGACGGAGCGGGCGGACAGGGCGATCGCCAGAATCGTTTATAATATGGGATACGGGGATTATCTCGAGCGAATGGAAATTGGAGACAGTAAGGTGTTTATCCTGAAAATGATCGGACAGGGCGAAAACTCTCCGGGGCGGTTTGTGGAGAGGCTGGATGAGCTGCGGGCGATCATGGAAGGGAGAATGAAAGGCGGACAGGAAGAGAGAAGGGAAGAGAGAAGGGAAGAGAGACAGGAAGAGGCTTCCGTCGTGTACAGAAACGGCACGCAGGATATACAGCCTGTCATTTTATCTACGATCCATTCCAGCAAAGGGCTGGAGTATGACAATGTCTATCTGTTGGATGTGATTGACGGCATATTTCCCGAAAGTGTACCCGCGAATGCCAAATCCATGGATGAAAAGGAACGGGAGAGTTACGAAGAAGAACGCCGCCTGTTCTATGTAGGTGTGACCCGGGCAAAGGACAGATTGTCGGTGTTCAGACTGGATCAGAAGTCCAGTCTGTGCGAGGAACTTGTGGGCAGGAAGAAGAAAGCGGTACAAAAAATGCGCAGGACTTTGGCGCAGGAAAGAGGGAATGCCGCAGCAGAAAGGCCTTTTATCCAAGAAGAATATGAGAAATATGCGGCGCAGATCGGGGAAGGGCTGATTATACGGCACAGGAAGTTTGGAGAAGGCGTGGTCGTGGAAGTGCAGGGGGAACTGGTGGTGATGCAGTTTGGCGGGATGCAGAAGACGCTTGGGATGAGGGTGCTGTATGAGAAGGATCTGTTGATCTTGTAATGTGCTTTTACACCTTGCCAGGGAAATAAAACCCGCTGTTTTCATTAACAGGCTATGTCATGCTTTCGTGATTCGTTTAAAATTGAATAAAACCTGAATATAAAGTACAATGTATAGAACAGATGTAGACCACTTTGTTGTAAGGGAAAGGGATTGAGATTCACATGGAAAAGACAGTGGCGGAGTCCAGAATGGAACAGATCTATCAGGTGCGTCCGGAATACTTAAACGGTGCGGGAAGATTGTTCGGCGGAAAATTGATGGAATGGATCGACGAGCTGGCCGGTCTGATAGGAATCCGGTATGCGCAGCGGGATGTGATAACGGCCTCCGTAGATAATCTGAAGTTTATCCGGGGAGCGTATCTGAAAGATCTGATCGTATTGATCGGGCGGGTAACTTATGTGGGCAGGACGTCGATGGAGGTGCGTGTGGACACTTATATAGAAAGCATCGACGGGATCAGGAAGCCCATAAACAGAGCCTACTTAACGCTGGTGGCGATTGACGATGACGGCAAGCCGGTGGAAGTGCCGAGGCTGATCGTTGAGACAGAGGCCGAAAAGGCAGAGTGGGAAGCGGGGATAAAAAGGCGAAAGATGCGCAGGCAGCGGCAGGAAGAAGGGTTCTGACCAATAAGGAGATATTTCTTTCATAAAGAGTCATATATCGGACTGTTAATCTGCGATAATAACAGAAGTATTGTTTGCATCAACTGAAAAGGAAATTTGCTATACTTTGAACCGATAAATGAACCGACAATTCGGAATTTCCGGGAGGAAAGATAATGGATAAATGGTTGGAAACGAGGCAGCTTCAAGTACATTTTGTATCGGCTGCCGGGTTAGTGTATAAAGATGATAAGGTTTTACTGATAAAATCTAAAAATAGAGGATGGGAATTACCAGGAGGTGTAGTGGAGCAGGGTGAGTCCGTATTAGATGGATTAAAACGGGAAATTTCTGAAGAAAGCGGTGTGATTGCAGAAGCAGAGAAACTTGCAGGTATTTATCAGAGATTGTCATCAAAGCCCGGATACGGTCCTCTTGAAGGAATGGTCTTACCAACAACTGTCAATTTGACCTTTATCTGTAAATATATGGGAGGAAAGGAAGCTGTTTCAGATGAAAGTATTGAGGTGGCCTGGTTTGCTCCAAATGAAGCAAAAGAAAAAATAACTGACCCATATATAAGAAAAGCAGTTGAAGATTTGCTCGAATTTGATGGCAGACAACATTTTTGTACCTTTAAGAGTATGGCAGATGGAAACGTAGAGTTTATTAGTGACGATCTCGTTGGACCATAACAAGTATGATGATCTGTGATAATATTAACAGAAGTATTGTTTGTATCAAATGAAGAGGAACAAAAGCAGATGAAAGATTTTTCGAATTGGAAGGAGTATGAGGGGGCATCCGAAGGAAGTGGACGCAGCGAAAAGCTGTGGTTAATAAACCCTGATACGGAGCAAACAGGCCTGTTCAAATATAAAAAGGACGTAGAGACTACCGATCATGTTTCGGAGTGTATTGCAAGTGGAAAGGACTATTTGTATTTAATTTGGAAATCAGAGCAGTCAAGAACGCAGTATATCGTGGGGCAGCTGGTAAAAAACGGACAATATGAATTTCGATATGCCAAGGAGGTTCAGGCTGCGCTGAATGACGGTTTTACACCTTTGCTTTGTTTTCCTGATGTTCAAAAGGTATATACGGATCGAAAACTTTTCCCGGTTTTTGCGAGTCGGTTACCGGATAAGAGAAGAAAAGATATTCAGGATATTTTAAAGAAATATGATTTAGAACAATATGATGAATATCTGCTTTTAAAGAGAAGCGGAGCCAGACTTCCGATTGATAATTTCGAGTTTATTGATCCGATCATGAATTTAGATGAAAATGTAGAAAGAAAATTCTTTATTGCCGGTGTCAGGCACTATCTTGGCTGTGATGGTGAAAATTGTGAGAAATCACTTACGGTTACCAGAGGGGATGAGGTCATTCTAAAGAGAGAGCCGGGAAACCAGTATGATGAGAATGCTCGAGAGCAATAAGAAGATTGCATGCCATGTTTACTATGTGGATAATAAGAAGAATTGCAATGAATGTATCAGAGTCATTTTTAAATGTTTATCGTAGAGTCAAGAGCCAATTTGGAAAAGCATAATTTGTCACAATCCCTTGTAATTGCAGATTATAAGGGATATCTTTTTATCATACCCTCAGTGAACAGGCGACACAGATACAAACAGAAAAAGAATTAACATAAATCAGAAGGAGGACGAAAGAAATGAAGCTGCGTGAAAGAAACTACCCGGGGACATTGTCTGCGGAAGAAAGCGACAGGGAGCGGGAACATCGCAAGATCGCCAGGCGGGCGGCGGCGGAAGGAATCGTGCTTTTGGAAAATGACGGAGTACTGCCGCTGCAGGCCGGTGCCAGGATCGCGCTGTATGGCTTTGGCGCCAGATACACAGTTAAAGGCGGGACGGGATCGGGCAGCGTCAACAACCGGAGTAATGTGAGTATTGATGAGGGGCTTCGCAACAGCGGATTTGTTATCACCACGGACGACTGGCTGGCGGATTATGACAGACGCTATCAAGAAGCGCGGGATGAATGGGAAGCGTCCATTTACCGGATCGCGGGCGGACGGGAAGATTTCGACGCTTTATACAAGGCGCATGCGGCAAATCCCATGGCAGCTCCAAGCGGAAAGGCGATCACGGCCGAGGACAGCGGGGATACGGACACGGCAGTCTATGTGATCAGCAGGATCTCCGGGGAAGGCGCTGACCGCTATGTGAAGAAGGGAGACTATTATCTGTCCGACACGGAATACCGGGAACTGAAAGACATTGCATCCCTGTATGACAAGACCATCGCCATTTTGAACACGGGAGGGATCATCGACCTTTCCTTTGTGGAGGAATTGGGAATAGCGGCGGTGGTGTATCTGTCGCAGGCGGGCATGGAGGGCGGCAACGCACTGGCAGATGTCCTCAGCGGGCAGGTAAATCCCAGCGGCAGGCTGACCGACACCTGGGCCAATGCCTACGCGGACTATCCGGGCAGTGAGGAGTTTGGCCACAATAACGGCAACCTGTATGAAGAAAAATATAAGGAAGGAATCTACGTAGGCTACCGCTACTTTGATTCCTTTGGCGTCAAGCCCAGATACTGCTTTGGCTACGGCCTTTCCTATACCAGTTTCGCGCTGCGCACAGAGGAGATCACGCTGCAGGGACACCGGGCAGTCATCCGGGTGAACGTAAGAAATACGGGTAGTGTATCCGGCAGGGAAGTGGTGCAGGTATATGCCTCCTGTCCGTCCGGGCATTTGAAGAAAGAGAAGAAGCGCCTGACGGCGTTTGCGAAGACGAGACTTCTGCTGCCGGGAGAGGAAGAAAGCGTGACACTGGAATTTGACCTGTCGTTGCTGGAATCTTATTGGGCGGGAAAAGCGGCTTATACCATGGAGCAGGGGAAGTATTATATTTTTATCGGAAAAAATGCGGCCCAGACAGAGATGGCAGGCTGTCTGGAGCTGAGCGGGACCGTATTGATGAGTGAACTGCATAGTATATGCCCTCTGTTGACTTCGCTGACGGAGATCGAGCCGGCGGACGAGCTGGTGGAGGCGTGGGAAAAGGAGTTTGATGAAATCTGCCGGGACAAGGGGCTGCCCGTTATTTCCATGGATCGGGAAGTGCAGGAAATGCAGGCAGAGGAGGAGATGAAACGGCAAAGCCGTGAGAATATCGGCGAGGCCGCGGACGAAGCCTCCAGACTGGCGGAGCAGCTGACTCTGATGCAGAAAGCAATGCTGGTGTGCGGAAGGGTCAAGGACGGGGGCGCGGAGGTGATAGGAAACGCATCGGTGACGGTGCCGGGAGCCGCGGGCGAGACGACACGGATCTTAGAGGAACCGTATCAGATCGGCAGCATTGTACTGGCGGACGGGCCGGCAGGGCTGCGGCTGCAAAAGCACTACGAGGAAAATCCGGCCGATGGCAGTATCTATACTCTGGGCCAGATCGAGAGTCTGGAAAACCGCATTTTCCAAAAGGAATTCCTGCACGAGGGATCTGTCTCACATTACCAGTTCTGCAGTGCGATTCCGGTAGGCACACATCTGGGGCAGAGCTTCGACGTGGAGCTGCTGCAGGAGATCGGGGAGATGATCGGCCGTGAGATGGAGGAATTCGGCATAACATTGTGGCTGGCTCCGGGACTGAACATTCACAGGAATCCGCTCTGCGGGCGAAACTTTGAATATTATTCGGAGGATCCGCTTGTAAGCGGCGCGATGGCAGCGGCGATCACTTTGGGCGTGCAGAAGATACCGGGGGTCGGAACGACGATCAAGCATTATGCGTGCAACAATCAGGAAGATAACCGCTGGGGCGTGGATTCCGTTGTATCGGAGCGGGCATTGCGGGAAATTTATCTGAAAGGGTTTGAAATCGCGGTCAGGACTTCCCAGCCCATGGCCATTATGACTTCTTATAATAAAGTAAACGGCGTTCATGCCGCCAATCACTATGACCTGTGCACGACGGCAGCCAGACAGGAGTGGGGATTTGCAGGGATCATCATGACAGACTGGACGACCACCAACAGCGGGCATGGGGCATCCGCGGCCAGATGCATTGCGGCCGGGAACGATCTGGTGATGCCGGGACGAGTGTCGGATATTCAGGAGATCGTGGACGCTGTTCAGGGAGAAAAGCATCTGTGTCTGTCTGAAAAGGATCTGAATGCATGTGCGGCCAGAATGCTACGGATCATTCTCGCGTCAAATATTTATGAGGGAGCGGAGAGCTACCTGAACGGAAAAACGCTGGAATAAATCTTTTCTCAAAAATTTTTAAAAAAGTTTCAACACTTTTCTCTTCTCAAACGTTATCTATATGAAAGCGCAAAAGACAATGGATCTTGCTTGGGGAAGGAGACAGGGGTGCAGGTATGATCGATGAACTGTATGATTCCCTCTATCAGGAACTCACAGGCTGGTGCACGGCCATGGCAGGCAGCAGGACGCAGGCGGAAGATCTGGTGCAGGAGGCATTTCTGCGGGCAATGTTGAACACCGGACTGCTTCAGGAGCTTGATGCCGGCAAACGCCGGGCCTGGATGTACCGCACGGTCAAAAACCTGTACATAGACAGGAAGCGCCGGGAAGCCTTTGAGACCATGGTGGAGCAGATGCCCGAGGAAGGGGTCGAGGATGCGGAATATGCGCAGGTGGATGATGCACAGCTTCTGGCTGTCCTGACGCCGGAGGAGAGGATGCTTTTTACACTGCGCTATCTGGAAGGCTATAATTCCGCGGAGCTGGGAAAAATCTTCGGCCTGCCTTCCGGCACGGTGAGATCCAGACTGTCGGATGCCAGAAGCCGCCTGCGGCAGTCGCTGGAGGAGACCGGCGGTCAGGGGAAACGAAGAGACGGCAAAAAGAGAGACCGGAGAAACCGGACTTAAAGAAAGCAAAGAGAAAGGGACAGGTGTTGACATGTCAGAGAAGAAAAAATTTATCTTAAATTGTGATGTATGTGATGCGAGAAAGATCAAGGAGGAGAATCTGTCGGAGTACGAACAGATCATCATCAATGCGGATCTGATCCTGGTGGACGAGTACAGCCGGGGTGTATTTCACAGGCTTCCCATAATGTGCAATGCGGATGAGATGCTGGATGTGGAGGGCGATGTGGCGGTGGTCTGCTCAAACGGCAATTACGAGATCGGCAGCGACACGGCATTTCAGAAAAAGACTGTGCTGTGCGTGAACGGAAGGCTGGCTATTCATTCCGGCGCAGAGAAGGCCATGGAAAATGTCCTGAAGATCTGTGTCAATGGCAGCGCCAGATACCCCGAGAGCATGGCTCCTTTTCTGGACAGGATGCTTGTCAACGGAGAGGCGCGGTGTATTCCGGATGACTGTATCGAATTGAAATCGGTCTTTGTGATCGATAAGTATTTTCCGCTGCGGGCGAGACAGGACGGAAAGTATTACGTAGAGCGTAAGGTGGTGCTGACAGACAGGGATGTGGACGTTGCAGCGCTCACAGACAAGAATGTGCACTTTGTGACAAAGCACTTTCTGGTGAGGGAGGAACTGGCCCCGCAGGCGATAGTGCTGGTTGAGGAAAGCGTGGAACTGGATGTAGTGCCGGAAGGTTTTGCTTATGTCAGAGAGGAAGCGGTTTTGAACGAGGCTTTGGTGAACAAATACGGAACGAAAATGTATATTGACGGCGATCTGATCTTGACGGACGGGAGCGAGCGCTGCTTTGACAAGATAGAAAAGCTGGTGATCAAAGGGGATGTCCTTCTTTTGAAACGGCAGTCGGAAGATTTTGCCAGGGTGGATGCTTCCTACAGGAAGCTGGTATTTACGAAAGGACGGCATATATCGACCAAGGCTCTGCTCGTGGTGGACGAGAGGATGCTGGAAACCGCACCGGACGGCGTGGAGATCGTCAACAGTGCAATGGTGAAGGTGGAAAAGGATGTGAATCCGGAACTGATCATAGAGAGACTTTCCGTGAAAAACTGTGCCCAGGTTTTTTGCAGTAAGGAGCAGAAGAGCGCGCTGCATCTGGTATGCAAAAATGTGGCGAAGATCAGCGACGAAGAGATGCCGTCCGGTGTGGAGGAGGAAGACGGCGAAGCGGACGGCATTCTGGGAATGCTGAAAAAGGCTGCAAACTGTAAAGTCGTGAATGCGGACACGTATCTTCTGTAGGAGCCTTTACAGTGCAACAGTGCGCTATACCGTATTATAGAAGGCAATTTTCAGCCGTACCTGTACCGCTGGAAAATAGAACAGCCGGGGCTGCCCATAGCCCCGGCTGCAATAAGTGAAGAGCGGCCATAATTTATCCCCGGATTTTCTTTATTTTTTCCGTTTAATGTCTTGTAAAGATGTAATAAAATAAAAGATAAACGATAGCAGTCATGACTGAGAATGTCATGGCGGAAAGGAACATGGATACGGGTATGCGGATCATAATGGAGAAACTGGAAAACCATCTGAACGATTACCGTCTGAAGAAAAAGCTGCAGATGCTTTATATTTTCTGCGTCCTGTTTCCTCTTGTTGTGACAGACGGAGTTATCTTATATGACCTGATCCGTTTGGAGCGGCAGAGACAGCAGTATGAAATGGAAAATGTGGCGAGCGCCGTGCAGTATAACCTGTCCAATACCGTGGAGCATTCTGCGGCCACGGCTAAGAATATTTATTTGAACCGTTACATAGAAAATTTTCTGAACATGCAGTTTGGATCGGTATTGGATTATGTAATGGGCAGACAGAGATTTATGAAGGACACACTGTTTGAGAGCAGTCTGGGAATGGATAATACAAAGCTGACCATGTATGCTGATAACGAGACGATCGTAAATGGCGGAGAGTTTTCCAGGATCTCGGCAGCCAGAGGAACGGGCTGGTATGAACGGCTGCAGGAAAGCGGCGAAGACATGCTCTTTCTGTTTTATTATGACGACGGGAAGAGTCCGGCAGTTGACGGAAAGAGGAAGCTCCTGTTTCTGCGTAAGATGAATTTTTTTCACAACAGCCCCTGTGAAAAGGTGTTGAAGATCGAGATGGATTACAGCAATATGGTAAGGGACCTGGAGCGGATGCATTACGAGCAGCCGGTCTATATCTGCAGGGATGGAGAGATCCTTCTGTCTAATGAAGGCCACAACAGTGTACTGCAGAATTTTGAAGGCTTTACGGACGTTGACAGGGTCGGTTTTGAGAAAGAGATCACGCTTTACGGAGAAAAACTACAGATTTATGTGCTGAAAACACCCGGCAGTATACTGCCATTCCTGCGGGAGAATATTATATTGATCGGTCCCCTGCTGCTTGTCAACATCATTCTGCCCTGGTTTCTGATGCGGCAGATCGACAGATCTATAACGGTCCGGATAGGGGAGCTCAGCCATGTATTTGAGAGCTTGGGTAAGGATCGCATGACGGAGCTTTCCAGGGTGCGCGGCAAGGATGAGATCGGGAGCCTGATGCTGAATTACAACCGCATGGCGGTCAGGATGAATGATCTGATCCAGACAGTGTATAAGGACAAGCTGAAGGAGCAGGAGATGGACATAGCCAGGCAGAGTGCGGAACTTCTTGCCCTGCGCAGTCAGATTAATCCGCATTTTCTTTTCAACGCGCTGGAGAGTATCCGTATGCACAGTATTTTGAAAGGAGAATATGAGACCGCGGATATGGTGGAAAAGCTTGCCGTCATGGAGCGGCAGAACGTAGAGTGGGGCGTTGACGATGTGGAGATCGGGAAGGAGATGGAATTTGTTGAAGCCTACCTGGGACTTCAGAAATACCGTTTTGGGGACAGACTTTCTTATGAGCTGAGTGTGGCGCCGGATTGTGCGGCAGTAAGGATACCGAAACTTACACTGGTGACGTTTGTAGAGAACGCCTGTGTCCATGGAATTGAAAGCAAGACCGCTCCGGGCTGGATTTTTGTCCGCATTTACAAAGAGAACGGAATACTTTGTATAGAAGTGGAGGACACGGGGGATGGCATGGAAGAAGACGCGCTGGCGGATATTCTGGATAAAATGCGTAACGCAAGTATTGACAGACTGCGGGAGAAGGGGCGTGTGGGTATTTTGAATGCCTGTCTGCGTTTGAAAATGATGCCTGCCTGCAAAGCAGATTTTCATATAGAGAGTGAAAAACATATTGATTTTTCCTTCGACAGTATTATAGCAGACACCTCCCCGGAATGTAAAGAGGCATTTCATGAAATTCCAGTGAAACGATATCTTTTGGCGACATCTACAAAACAGAGCATATTTGTTTGTAAAAATGGTAAAAATCAATCATTTTTCCTAAAATGTCCTTGACAGGGGCAGGGGTGTTTGTTAAGATATCCATGACAGATATAACGATTCACAAAACGGTGGTCCGACCCGGCCGCCGGACTTATTTCGCTTTGATATGAATCGTTACAGACAATGCTCCCCGGAGCCTGCCGGCAGGAGGTGGTCAGCGCAAACGTGGACCTGCTCAGCTAATCCCCAAAATCTGTGTTTATAGGAAGTGAGTTACATGAAAAAGAGCGAAGCTCCTGTGCGCATCTCGGCGGCGGGCTCCGCCGCCCTGTCCCAGCGCAGCGGGAAGACGCTGGGACAAAGGATCCTGGAGAACTGGCAGCTGTATGCCCTGCTGCTGATTCCGGTGGTCCTGACCATTGTCTACAAGTATATCCCCATGTACGGCATCCAGAT
>OFFQ01001134.1_pt1 | contig 16711 bp, 13 predicted proteins | sample 1521411 | NCBI WGS metagenome assembly OFFQ01 (sample SAMEA3504110, study PRJEB24116) | mouse gut metagenome | biome: mouse gut; feature: mouse-associated habitat; material: faeces | place: Denmark | collected 2011 | reverse complement strand
GGAGCCAATCTCATCCAACAGTTAATGAATGAGGATCTCATTGATTGTTATTACATTACCGTAATTCCAATACTTTTAGGCTCTGGTATCCGTCTTTTTGAAAATGCCAAACATCAGATTAAGTTAAGGTTACTTAAAACACAATCATATAATGGAATGATAGATTTAATTTATGTACGAAGATAGATTGTTGCAAAACAGATTCCTCGTACCCAAAATATTGATTTTTCCAGTACTATAAACGGAAATCTACTGTCATGTATCATTTACTTCTCGCAAGCCTTTTTTATGATGTCCACATCTAACCCTTTGCCAATAAATTGGACAACATCATGGTGGTTCTCTGTAATAAGCCAGTCAAATTTTTTGTTCGTCATGTAATAGTCCGTCGGATATATCGCGTCATTAATAATAAGATGGACAATGGTGGGAGAACATTCCGCTACCCAGTATTTTGCCGTCTGCCTGTCCTCTTCCAAAAAAAGGTATATTTTTTCACATCCCACAATTTCCGTAAGACTTTCAATCCATTCATACGAGGCATGGTTTTCGTTGCCCTCTACAAAAGAATAAATTTTATCGATATCTTTCCGAAAGCCCTCTTCAATATTAGACCAATATATTCCATGTTTGCTTGCATATTCGTCATCTACGAATTTTTTCAATAATCTTCCGTAAACATTTTGCCACTCATAAATTCCTAAAAACCTAAAATCGCTTTCAGGGATGTCTTTTTTCTTGCAATAGCAGGTTACTTCGAGCCGCAACCCGTCCCATCTCTTTAACGCCTGCATTTCCACTTTCCTCCTAGCCTGCAATTGGTATCACGCATATGTTATTCAATATGTTCAACATGAGTTCTTAAAAAGTCAAAATACTTTTGTCCATCGTCCTCCCCGTTCTCATCAGGCTCAAATATCTCTTTTCCCTCCATCATATAAGCGCGTAGCAAATATTCTATAGCGTTCTTTTCATCTCCAATTTCTAAACAGCATTCTCCTAATCGCAACATAATAAAAGGATTTCCATACCCAGCGCCGCTCAAATTTCCTCGCGCTTTATCAAAGCATTGATGTGCTTGCGGGTACATTCTCTTTTTAAAATAAACATCCCCAATAGCAGCTAAAAACCATATTGTTTCGCTATAATACTGTTGCGGCTCTGGTATCAGATTAAGCCCTTCTTCCCATGTCTGTATAGCTTCTTGATATTGTTCTTCTTCCTCAAGCTGATTGCCCCTTTCAGCAAATTCGTCTAACTTTGCTTTGAGTTCCGGCGTTATTTCTTCAAGTTTTTGCTCTACTTTTTTTTCGCTTGAAAATAATCCCATAACAAAATACCTCCAGTTTCTTTCAGTTCAGTCAACTCCGATTATGATTTGATGATTTTTAAGGGAACTATTAGCTGTTATATTTTGTTATTAAATTATTTTTAAACCCTTGAAAACACTAAATATGTAGCAGGTAAGTTTTCCCTTAAAGTTTCCCTTGTGTTATTTCTTCCCGCAAGACATTATGAACCCTGATAAGGAAAAAATGAGGAAAAGAAAGTCATATAAAACAGTATAACAAAACATATGGAAATTGGCAAACTGATTGAAATGTTTTCAAAAAATCTATGGTAGGTGGATGCGGAAGCTTGCTCATGCGGATAAATGAATGTCTTTGCATTTTGCTTCGTCCCCCATCCTGCAAACGACAGTGAAACAGGGAAAGCAACGTTGTCAGAATGACAGTCTGTGAGTAGGCAGCACGTTTACAGACATATTCGCTTATCGGCGGTTATTTCAAATGAGATAGCATTTGCTAATTTACGCCAGCATGACTTATGCCCCCTGCAATGGGGATATTTCGCTCTCAAATGCCGTGGGCTTAAAAAGAAAGGAAATTCCCTTGAAAGTGTCTGAATTGTTAGTTGACTTTTTCAACTGATGCCAACAATTACATCAATTAGTCCATTCGACAGGGTTTTTGTTTTAGCTGGTTTGGAACCGGAAAGCGATACCCGTATAACACATCCCTGTTGGTATTGATGCCGGCGCTGTTTTGAGATTTCCGATGCTTTTTTTCCGCTTTTACTTTCTCTGCTACCATTTCTACTTCCTCTTTAAATTCATTATTTATAAAAACAATATTCCTCCGCTGCAAACCGTATCCTGTCGCCGCTTTTTAACGGATACCAGATCTGCGGCTTCAACCGGTTCCCGTTTAGAAATGTTCCAAAGGAAGAATTTTCATCGCGGACATAAGCAATCCCTTTGTTATCCAATGTCAGGGAGCATTGATGTCTGCTGATTCCCTGGCTGCCAGCAGGATACCGGATCGTACATTCCTCGCTCCGCCCAAATGTAATGTTGACGCCGGGATTCAGACTCTGGCTCTTTTCTTTACATATGCCACTTACACATTTTACATATCTGCTCTTCCGCATGGGCTCGCCTTTTCCAAGAACATCTGTATTTGGAAAGAGCTGCGCCGCTAATTCGCATATTGTCTGATATCGCTGCTCTGCCGAAATCGCCATTCCTTTTTGCAGAGCCGTTGCTACATGAGAAGGCAGTTCAGGACATAGCGAACGAATCGGCATCATCGGATCTGGCTCTCCAGAATACAGCGCCACTTTCCTGTCTGTCGCTTTTATGGGCAGCTTTCCGCTTAAAAGACGGTACATCGTTGCACAAGGCGCATATTTGTGTTCTGAAAGAACGGTCATCTTTTGATTCATATCTTTTCCTTTCGGGTATATTATGTATAAACGTCTTATATATAGCGTTTTTTATCTACTTTTCATTTTCAAAACCATTCGCTATAATTAAAAATAAATACTATTCTGCAATGGAGAAAGATTTTTATATGAACGAATTTGACTCTTTAGATAGAATCCGGCAGCTCTGCGAAGAGCGGAACTGGTCTTATTACCAGTTAGCGAAAGTTTCCGGCATTGCATATTCTACATTAAGCACCATGATAAACAAACAGAATGCGCCGTCCCTTCCTACACTGCAGAAACTCTGCCACGGGTTCGGCATTTCCATTACAGACTTTTTTGAACCGGACAGAAGCAGCAGCTCCTTAACGGAAGAACAGGCGGAATGTCTTTCTCTTTTCACATCGCTTTCTCCATAAATCACTGTCAGGCGCATTGCACACGCTATCTATCTGTTTCAAATATGGATAGATTGGCTCTCCAAATTTTGCAACTACCACTAAGTCAGCAATGTTCCATTCTGCCTTCTCATCTTCTTTAATGCATAATGCTTTTTCATTATTTATGGCAATTACTCTATAAATGTCATTGATATTTCCGGATTTTAATGCAACATTGCTTCCGCAATTCACAGGCATTTCATATAATGGTGTACACTCTGGCAAGTGTTCTTCAAAAACAAGACCAAATTTCTTCTGTTTGTTCATTCGATTTACTTCTTGTTCTATCTTATTTCTAAGCTCAGCATCCTGTATCTGAGCTATCAAATCATTAATTGCTGCCATAAATCAGTTGTTCTCCTTTAATTTTTTATCTCTGATTACAGTTCAACATAGTTGAACTATAACTATCTCGATTCCTTATAACACATTCCAATATCCTGCTTTTTTCGATCCTACTCTCTCAATATAGCCATTTTCACGCAGAAATGAAATATTGTTATCTACAGCCGTTTTGCTAATTCCTAAGATTTTGCGAAGTTCTTCCGCTGTTATGTTGGGATTATCCCTCATTTCTGTCAAAATTGTCCTTCTTCTTGCATTTAATGGCTTTTTATTCCCGACTTTATTTGAGGCTTTTTTGATTTTTTTCAATGGTATTGTTACAACAATTGAATTTTCTCGAAATGCAAACGCCTCTTTACCATAAATTTCCGTTATTTTAGGAACTCCCCGCCCTGATTTCTCACTGATATGCAATTGCAGAAATATTTCCGACAGCTTTCCATTCACAGGCACAGACTCCCCCAAATAAAAGCCTTCCATTGTCTGTGCCGGCGGTAGAGAGCCTCTTGATAAGATTTCTATCCTGTCAGAAAAAACGGAAATCATGGGCTCGTTTCCCTCCGTCCATTTGTTATGCAGGACAGCATTGATGATTGCTTCCCGAAATGCCTTGTTATCAAACAGCGGCACTTCTTTCCTTTCCACAACCCGGTCTGTTTCGTCTGCCTGTATGATATTCAGCACATCACCATATCGCAATAACTCGTCTAAACTGTATAAAAGACAATTGTTTCCGAACTCCCTGACTGAAAACAGATTTGTTCCTTTGGTTTTTCCCTCAAATATAGATACTCTGAGAGGAAAATGAGAATCGTCCGAAAGCAGCTGCGCTAATAAATTAAATTGTCCTTCTTCATTGCGCAGACTTAAATTTTTTATAAAGGTCTTATCATTTAAAACAATTCCCTTCGATCCATAATATCCAAACAATTTTTGGAAAGTAAGTTCCTGATATTTTGCCGGAATCGTTTCTATGGTTTCTGTTCTCCCATCAAGTATCTTAAAAAGCTCAATCTCCCTCTTCGGATAATCTTTGATATTGCATTTCGATGAGCCAATCCTTATATACCGCTTTTCCTTAAATGCAGTAGGTATCTCAAAAGCCGCAGGTATGACCAATACGACAACTCTTTTTTGCTGAATCTCAACTTCCTCAAAAGAAAAATTCAGACTCGGAGAAAGATTTCGTGCAAGATAATTCTGATAAGGTTCTTTATTATAGTCACAATATTGGTTGAATGTCGTCCCAACTATTTTATGATTCTCATCCTCAACTCCCCATATAAAATAAGCGTATTTTTTGTAGTGGAACGCCTCAGCATTTGATAATGCGGAAACATACTCTCCTAACGCCTCCGGTTGAAACCAGTTTTCTTTAAACTCAAACCATTCCTGTTCATCATTCATAGCACATAAATCTAATACAATCTGTTTTATATCCATTGACAATCTCCTTGATACGGATTTATTTCCAACTTTATTCCCAATGTTTTAATCATATCACATTGGGAATAAAGTTGGAATAAGAATTTATATTAAACCTATGATTTTGACTCATCCCTACACCCATGAGCTGCACCTGCTTTTCGACAGCCTCCACATTCTGCGCCAACTGCTCTATTGTGCCTGTGCGGTTTTCCGGCTTGATTTCCGGCTGTATCAGTTCCTTTGGGTATTCCTGCCGTGTATGGATATCCAGAATTTCAGTCGGTAATAATGGCCTTCTCATTCCCCAATCTCCTCAGCCCAAACGGGAAACAGGCGGCTCCCGGAACCGTTCCACAAGCTCGAACACCTTCTGCATCTCATGGGGAATCCGGATTCCGGCCGGGCACATGGACAGGCAGGGCATATCCGTGCATTTCCGGCACTGTCCGGCGCTCTCCCGGATTCCCAGATCCAGTTTCCGCAGCGCCCAGTGATTCTTTCCCAGGAAAAAGTAATTGTACTGACGGAAAACCGTATGAATCTCCGTGCCCCGGGGACAGCGGCACCTCTGGCAGCGGTCACAGGGAATGGGGGTAAATTCCTTTTCCAGCACTGACAGCGCTTCCCGGAAGGAGGGAATGGCGAAATGCCCCTCTGGCTCACTTTCCCTCCTGCGGAAAGCCTCCCCCGCACCCAACGCCACATCCGCCTGTTCCGTTGTCCCGATTCCGATAAGCGCAGCGGAAACAGGATAGGCCAAAACCGCTTGAATTAACAGTTCCGGAGGAAAAAAACGCGGAAGAAGCCCTGCCGCATACACCTTATTCACCAGGAACCCCTTTTGGGCAAAAAGCGGCTCCTCCTTCATCCGATCCAGCATCCCCCTCTCCACAAGGTTTCCGCTGCCCTGGAGTACATCCACCCTGCTGTCACCGGCGCCCCGAAGCAAAATGTCATAATAATGAGATGCCACTCCCGCAAACCGGATACGTCCTTCCCGTTTTAATTCCGTCAGGGCGTCCAACGCACCGCCTTTTCCAAATACATCATCCCCATGTTCCGGGTCCACCTGATGGACAAAGTACAGATCCGCGTAAGTGCCCAGATTCTCATTGGACACGGCCACAGCCCTGTACATTTCGTTCCCGTCATAAAATCGCGCCTTATCCGAGATGACAATGCGCTCCCTGCCCACACGGGCGGCAAACTTTCCCAGCTTAACCTCCGCATCCCCGTACTCGGGAACAATGGCTGTATCATAGAGGTTGCAGCCCAGCCGAAACGCATGTTCCAGCACCGTCAGCGCCGCTTCCTCCTCCAGATTAAAATACGCCGGCAGCACCGGTACGCTTCCCTTGAGGATTGGTATGGTGCCGAATCCCACCTCGGATACCTTCAGCCCGGTGCGGCCCAACCTGCGGTATTTCATAAGCTCCCCCCGTCTGTCCCGCCGTCCGGAACCGGACACGCTGCAAAGGCATGCTCCCCATTCGCGCCCGCTTCCGACGCAAGCTCCACCTTAACCCGCTCTTCCGCTACCACGCTCTCCACATTCGCGCTTTCATCCAACGCAAGTTCCCCGTTCGCACGCTCTTCCGCTACTGCACGCTCCTCCGGCATGCTCTCCACATTCGCGCCCGCTTCCGACTTACAGCCTGCAAAGGCCCGCTCTTCCACCGCAACCCCTTCCGCGAGCCGAACCTCCCTAAGCTCCCGGCAGAAAGCGAATGCCTCCTTGCCGATCCGCTTCAGTCCGGGCGGAAAACATACCTGTGCCAGGCTATGGCAGCGATAAAATGCCCGGAAGGGGATCTCCGCCGCACCATCCGGTATCAAAATCTCCCGCAGAGAGGTACAGTTTTCGAAAGCCCTGGCTCCAATGCTGCGAACCCTGTCCGACAGTTCCACCGTCTCCAGCGCCCCGCAGCCGTAAAATGCCATCTCCTCAATCTCCTCCACGCTCCCGGCCTGCCGCACCGCCCTCAGCCACTTGCAGCCCCGGAAAGCCCGCCTGCCGATCCGTTTTACTGTGGCCGGCAGGATAATTTCCGTAAGCAGATTTCCCTCCTGAAACGCGCCCTCCCCGATTGCCGTGACGCCTTCTGCCACCCGGAGCCTGGCAATATTTCCCGTACACTCCTTCAATACGCCGTTTTCGTCCGTCTTAAAACAATTCAAGCTGTCCGTCACCGCCTGTTTTGCCAAAGGCGGCAGTTCCCTGTCCCTGTCCCGAATGTCCCCCATTGCCACCCGGCAGCCGTCCGGCAGGATAAATTCCCGCAGGTAAATACAGTCGCGGAAGGCATACTCCCCCACCTGTGTCCTTTCGGAGTAAAAACGGATTCCTTCTATCCCCATGCCGTTTGCAAAAGCCCAGCCGCATACCAGCCGGATGCCCGGGCCAATCTCCACCATGCCGCTGCACCCGGAACCGTCTAAAAGCATATGGTTTACCGTCACCATGGGCGAAAGCACTCTCTGTCTCTCCATCCAGGCCGTGCCATGAAACGCCCTGGCGCCGATATATTCCACGCTGTCCGGTATCTCCGCTTCCTCCAATGCCGGCGCATCTCGGAATACCTCAGCCTCTATCCTCCGAATCCCTTTGGGAATGCGCACTTTCCAAGCGAATCCCCGGTAACCGGTCAGAATTTCTTCCTTTTCCACCGCAAAACAGCTCATGGCACTGTGAAAAATCAGGCGTACCGTCTCCGGAATCCGCGCATCCAGAATATCGCTGTAAGAGCCAAATCTCCATGTCTTTCCCCGGAACACCGCCGACACAAGGCACGTACAGCCCGAAAAGGCGTACTCCCACAGACGAACCTCGCCCTGCTGCCCCAAAAGTACGATTTCTTCCAGGCTGCAGCAATCTTCAAAGGCATGGGCTTTGATGCAGGCGCCATCCGGAAATGCTGCCCGCTTCAAGTTCCCGCAGCCCTCAAAGGCGGACTCCCGCACCACATGTACCCGGCTGAAATCAAAACTTTTCAATTGTCCGCAGCCGTTAAAGCAATTGGCCTTCACCGCCCTCACATTCGGACAGATACATTCCTCCAACGCTCTGCAGCCCTCAAAAAGCCCCTCAGGCAAAATTGTTTTTCCGATAATAGATACACGTTTCAGTGATATACAATAAGCAAAGGCGGATGCTCCCAACCGGTCCGCCCGAAGATTCACTTCCCTTAAGGCGATACACTTATGAAACGCCCTGGCATCAATCCAACACCCTTTTTTCGGGAAGCTTACCTCCGCAAGCCCGCTGCAGCCCCAGAACGCGCCCTCCCCAATCCTCTGAAGGCTCTCCGGAATCACCACCCCGGTTATTTCCCTATTTCCGGAAAAGGCAAAGGGTGCAATTCCCGTAATCCCTTCCGGCAGGCGCAGCACGCCTCTGCAGCTCTTCCCGGAAATCACAATCGTCCCCGCTGTCGCAGGCATCCCCTCCGGTCCCTTCTCCAAAAAAGTGCCTTCAAAAGCATTTTCTCCGAACCACGCACTGCTTCTCTGTGTCTTGTATCCTGAGGAAGCAGACATGCATTCTGCGGCAGATCCGTGCCGGGAAGAAGCGTCGAAGATAACTTTCAGCTGCGTGCATCTGGAAAAGGCTTCCTTTCCGACCTGCGCCGCTTCCTCCAGGCACACTCCCCTCAGATTCCCGCAGCCATAAAAAGCGCGCTCTCCCACGGATTGCCATGGCAGGCTTCCCACCCGCTCCAACCCGGTACAGCCCGAGAATACCTCCGCCTCCAGACACATGCTTCCGCCCGTTTCCCATTCCACCTGCCTCAGCCCGCTGCAGCCTTTGAAAGCCGCCGGGCCGACCCAACGGATCCCCTTTGTAATGTGCAGGGCAGTCAGATTCTTATTTCCGTAAAAGGCCCCGCCCGCCACGACCCGCACCGTCTCCGGAAACCGCAGCGCTCCCTCCAGGTTTCTGCCATCCCAGAGAATTTCCGCTTCTGTCTCCCGCCCCTCCCGAAGCCAGTTTTCCAGGAAAAGGGTCTTTTCCCACACATTTTTCCCCACGGACCGGACGGAAGCCGGAATCTTCACTTCCTCCAAAGCTGTACAGCCATAGGCCAGCCTGTCCGCAATGTGGCAGACCCCTTCCTCCAGGCAGAGGCTCTTCAGTTTTACACAATCCGCAAAAATCCCCGTTCCGTATCCCTCACCGCCGCCGGAGACCCGTCCCCTCCTGACCCCGCTCTGGGCAAATGCCAGGTTTCCCACAGATTCTATCCCGGGCAGAAGATGCACGTTCCGCAACGCCTCACAGCGGCAGAATGCCATATCCCCCAGGAAACGCAGACGCTCCGGGAACGATACCTCCCTGACCGCGGCACAGCCATAGAAGGCCTGTTCCCCAATCTCTCGAATCCCTTCCCCAAAGGATACTTCCTTCAATGCACGACACTTTTTAAACGTTTTACCGTTTATTTTTGTCAGCTTCCCCCACAGTTTTACCCGCAGAAGCTTTACACAGTTCTCAAATGCCCCCGTTCCGATCCGCTCCAGCCGCTCCGGAAACTCTATGGACTGCAGCAGAACACAATCCCGAAACGCCCCGGCCCCGATCTCCCGCAGGCTTTCCGGCAGCAGCACCCTGTCGACAGCCTCGTTTCCCGCAAAGGCATCCTCCGCAATCACAGTAATCCCCTCCGGCACCGTCACCCTGGGCTCCTCCCCCAGATATTTCAGCAAAATGCTGCCGCTGATCCGAAAGTTCCCCAGTACCTGCCGCTGAATCAGCCTCACCTGCTCCGGCGCCTCCGTCCCCTGCAGGCCAGCGATCCCCTCCAGCACATATTGCAGATTTCCGGGCATTTGAATCATCTTCAGCGAACTGCAGTTTTTGAAGGCATCCTCATGGACGCATACCGCATTCCCCTCGAAGATAACCTTTTCCAGGTTGATACAGTTCCTGAAGGCACGGCTTCCGATTTCCCTCAAAGACCGCGGAAAGCGCACGGAACCTATTCCTCTTTTGTCAAAAAAGCAGCTCTTCCCGATTGCTTCGATTCCCTCCGGGATATCCACATGTTTTAAGTTGGTGCGGAAAGTGACCAGGCATCTGCCCTCCAGTTCCATCATCCGCAGGATATCCACGGCTATGACCCTCACCAGCCGGGGAACATCCATCTCTCCTGCCACCACCTCAACGGCATTGGGAAATCGGTATGTCCCCTTATCCGCCAGAGACCGCTCCCGCTGCCCCGGTTCTTTCTCCGCAAAAGATACCTCCTGCAGTCCCCCGCAGCCCGTAAAGACATCACAGATGCATTCCTCCTCCAGCTCGGCCGAAATCTCCAGGCGCCGCAGAGACACATCGTTCACAAAAGCCTGCGCTCCCACGCGGCGTACACCGGGAATCCGGGCCTCCTCCAAACCGTCACAATAAAGAAAGGCACAGTCTCCCAATTCCGTCACAGTGGCCGGCAGGGCAATCTTTTTTAAAGAATGACAGCGGTGAAAAGCATACTCCCCGATAGCGGATACTCCATCCGGAATCACCGCCTCCTCCAGATTGCGGCATCCCTTGAAGGCTTCCGCCTCAATCCGGCGCAGCCCCCGGGGAAGCAAGATCTTTCTCATGGAGACACAGGCCTTAAAGGCGCCCTTCCCAATGGTATGAACCCCTTCCGGCACCGCAACTGCCGCTTCCCGTCCCGTATATGCTTCCACTACACCGTCTCGAATGTGAAGATCTTCCATTCCTGTTGCCTCCGTACCGCCTCTTTCCTCGCGTTTTCCTTATGTAATACCTGCTTTTCATGGAAAACCGCTTCTCGCGATCCTCATGAAAAAATCAGTTCCAGCACTTCCCTCAGTTCTTCCGGGCTGCCGCACTCATATAACCGCTGCTTATACCGCTTAGTCCCTCTGCGCTTCCTCATCCCGTAGGAAGCCAGTTTACGGATATAGGACATGGTAAAAGTCTCGTCATAATATCTGCCTGCCAGCTCCATCTGCTCCAGCAGGATCTGCAGATGTGTTTTGTCACATATCTTTCCTGTCAGCTCCCCGAAAATAAAAGGATTCTCCAGTCCGTACCTGGCAATCATGATACCGTCGGCACCGGTCCGTTCCATCATCCTTTCCCCGTCCGCCGCGGAGCAGATGCCTCCGTTGGCGATTACAGGAATCCCTACCGCCATCTTTGCCCGGGCAATCTCCTCCCAATGGGGCTGTCCGTCATACATCATGCTGCGGGAACGTCCATGGATGGTGAGCATGTCCGCCCCTGCGTCTTCGCACATCCTGGCAAACTCCGCCGCAAACATCTCCTCTTCCCGAATTCCGGTACGGCATTTTACCGTTATGGCTTTGCCGCTCTTTTTACAGCCCCGGATAATAGCGGCCGCCCGTTTCTGATCCGTCATCAGCGCGCAGCCCTCGCCGCTTTTGAATACATTCGGCACCGGGCATCCCATATTGATATCGATAATGTCAAAAGGTTCCAGAAGCTCGCTGCATGCCATCCGCTCCATCACCGCGGGGCTGCCGCCCAATAACTGAACCGCCCTGATCTTTTCCTCCTCCGTAGTAAGCAGCAGCCGCTTAGTAGCCCTGTCCTGGTATTTCAACCCGTTGGCGCTGACCATTTCCGTAAAGCACAGTCCTGCCCCCATTTCGTAAGCCAGGATCCGGAACGGGTAACAGGTATACCCCGCAAGCGGAGCCATCATCACGTTGGAGGGCAGAAGCAGGTTTCCCACCCGAAGTTTTCTGATTTCCATCTGTTGCTTCCCTGTCCTTTCCCGTTTGCCTCCTGTACGCTGCAGGTTACTCTGACAACCTGTCTTACCCGTTCCCATTCCGCCGCCTCGTCGTTTCCCCTCTTCAGAGGTCAAAAATCACAGCACTCATCCCTCGATGGAAATGTATCGAGGCTTCTGCTCCACTGCCTTCGCTTCTTCCCTGGGAAGGTGGAAGGACAGGATACCGTTCTCGTACCTGGGTCGGATGTCCTCCTCCTTTACATGTTCCCCTACATAGAAGCTGCGGCTCATGCTTCCCGCATAACGCTCTCTGCGGATATAGCTGCCATTCTCATTCTTCTCGTCCTTATCCAGGCTCCTGGAAGCGCTTACGGTCAGACTGCCGTTCTCCAGCTGCATCCTGATCTCGTCCTTCTTGAATCCGGGCAGGTCAATGTCCACCTCATAACCCTCTTCCGTCTCCTTCACATCCGTCTTCATCAGTTTTCCTGCATGTTTCCCGTACAGAACCCTGTCCGCATCGGAAAATGAACGGAAGGACGGGAATGCGAAATCCTCCATAAAGTTATCAAACAAATCTTCTCTGAAAATACTGGGCATCATCATAAGTCATATCTCCTTTCTGACTGCAAACTCTATTCGCTGTCTTTGAATGCTTCAAAGTGTTGTCTACCTGAACTGCAGAATCGAGATGTCGTATCTCTCTTCCTTTGTTCTATCTATACTATAACACTTATATTAGCACTCGTCAATAGAGAGTGCTAACAATTCTATGAACTTCGAATAAAGATTCCATAAAAAGAATGCCCCAAAAACAGAAAATTGATTCGTTTTGATTCCCATGCCTACTCTTCCAACCGGCATTCACCGTCCGTCTTTATAATGAATCCCACATTTCCCACACTGCCGTCCGCAGGGATAAAGCCGTTATAGTCCATGGAGTTTATGCGCAGTTCCTTACCCTCTGCTGCATAAACACCGTTCCAGCTGTCCTGCAAAGCAATATCATGGCTGAAATGCCCAAACTCCCTGCCCGAGCCGCCTCAGACAGGGAGTTTTCATTTCCTCTATTCTCTTATTTTTCTGTCGCCGCCGGGCGCTGCCTCTATCCCCGCACCCGGCAGGTATTGTCACATGGAAACAGAAAATATTACTACAGCACAGCCTTCAAATCCTCCGTCAGCTGCTCCAGCATGGCCGAAGCATCCTCAAGGCTCTTGCCCTTCACACCCATATAGAATTTAATCTTCGGCTCGGTTCCGGAAGGACGCGCACAGCACCATGCATCATCGGGAAGTTCGAAATAAAGTACATTAGACTTCGGTAGGCCGGTCTTGCCCTCCTCGCCGGTAACCATGTCCACACAGCGATCCGTCTGGTAATCCCTGAACTTCAGCACCTGGCGCTCTCCCACTGCCTTGGGCGGATTCTGACGAAGCTTATCCATAATCTCCGCAATCTGTCTGGATCCGTCGATGCCCTTCAGGGTGATGGTATACTGGGACTCCTTGTAATAGCCGTATTTCTCATAGGTATCCAGCATCATATCCCACAGGGTCTTGCCGTGCTTCTTGCAGTAAGCCGCCACTTCGCAGAGACACATAACCGCCACGATGGCATCCTTGTCCCTGGCATGGGTTCCTGCCAGGCAGCCGTAGCTTTCCTCCAAGCCGAATACATAATTGTTGCTGCCATTGCGCTCGAAAAGCTTAATCTGCTCGCCGATGAACTTGAAGCCTGTCAGCACTTCAATCAGCTTCACACCGTAATTCTGCGTAATGGGCCTGGTCATATTGGTAGTAACAATGGTCGTCACAAGCGCCGGATTCTCAGGCATGGTGTTGACGGCGGTTCTCTCTCTCAAAATATACTCCGCAATCAGCATGCCGGACATATTGCCCGTAAAGGATACATACTCCCCTGTCTTGGAGTCCTTGGCGTACACACCGAGTCTGTCCGCATCCGGGTCGGTTGCCAGTACGATATCCGCATCCTTCTCCTTCGCCAGGCGCAGTGCATAGGTAAATGCCTTGGGATCCTCGGGATTGGGATAATCCAATGTGGTAAAGTTGGGATCCGGATTCTCCTGCTCGGGTACCACATACACATGCTTGAAGCCCAGCTCGGACAGGATACGCCTTGCGGGAACATTTCCGGTGCCGCACAGCGGTGTGTATACAATCTTGATATCGTCAGCCACTTCGGCGATTATCTCGGGATGGATGATCTGCTTCTTCAGTTCCGCCATATAGGCGTCGTCGATCTCTTTGCCGATAACCCGGTAAAGCCCCTTCTCCTGCGCCTCGGCCTTATCCATGGTCTTCACGGTGTGATAATCCCTGATAGCCTGTACTTCCTCGATAATCTGCTTATCATAGGGCGCCGTCACCTGTGCGCCGTCCTCCCAGTATACCTTGTAGCCGTTGTATTCAGGCGGATTGTGGCTCGCCGTTACCACGATGCCCGCGGTACACCCCAGCGTGCGAAGGGCGAAGGAAAGCTCCGGCGTGGGACGAAGCGCATCGAACACATATGCCTTGATGCCGTTGGCAGCCAGGCACAATGCAGCTACATCCGCAAACTCGGGAGACATCCTCCTGGAATCATAGGCGATGGCAACGCCCTTATCCTGCGTCCCGTTCTTCAGGATAAAATTGGCAAGCCCCTGGGTGGCTTTGCGGACCGTGTATATATTCATGCGGTTGGTGCCGGCGCCGATAACCCCCCTCAGGCCTCCGGTACCGAACTCCAGCTCCTTGTAAAACCGTTCCTCAATCTCCCCCTTGTCGTCCTTGATGGCCAGAAGCTCATCCTTGGTAGCCTGGTCAAAGTAATCATCCTCCAGCCAGAAATTAAACTCGTCCATAAAACTCATTTCGCTTCTCCTCTTTTCTGCGCGGTTCTTAATTTGAAAAGCATTTTTCCATACCCCATTCCGCACCCATATTCCGCGCTGCCACGGATGCGCTGCTTTTCCTTATTCTACCATATCCTGTCCGGGATTACCAGACAAAAGAATCTTAAAACCGCAGACTTTTACGCCTCTCCCTCTTCCCTGTGCTTCAGCCATCTGCCCATCATGGCAATCAGCACCGGCACATCCAGCGGCTTCGTCATATGCTCGTTCATACCGGCCTCCCTGCTGGCTGCGATATCCTCCGCATAAGAGTTTGCCGACAGGGCAATGATAGGAACGGACAGCGCATCCGCCCTGGGAAGCTTGCGGATGGCACGGGTAGCCTCGTAGCCGTTCATAACCGGCATCTGAATATCCATGAAAATGATATCGAAATAGCCCTCCGGCATAGTGCCGAAACGGTTCAGTCCTTCCCTGCCGTCCGAGGCGCATTCCACCTCCGCACCGGTAGCCCCGATGATTTCCATGGCGATCTCCTGATTGATTACATTGTCTTCCACCAGAAGCACGCGAAATCCCCTGAACGGCTCTTCAGGAGAATGCAAGTCCTCCTGCCCGCTTCCCTCTCTCTCTGCGCCTTCCGGGTTCTGCAGCTTCAAAAGCAGGGTAACCGTAACCTTTGTCCCCTTCTCCGGTGCGCTCTCCACGCTGATGCTTCCTCCCATCATACGGACAAAGTTCTGGGCAATCGTCATCCCCAGCCCGGTTCCCTCCACCTTGCTGATCCGGGAATCCTCCTCCCGGCTGAAGGGCTCGAAGATATGGGTTACAAACTCCTCCTTCATGCCGATTCCGTTATCCGTGAAAGCAAAATCGTAGGAACAGCATCCGTACTTTTTTGCTTCCCGTTCGGTGACGGTCATTTCCAGACTTCCTCCTGCAGGCGTAAATTTCACGGAATTTCCTAAGATATTTAAAAAAATCTGCTGCAGGCGGTTCCAGTCCCCTGTCACATCCTCATGCACCACCTGCATGGGATGAACCATCAGGCTCAGCCCCTTCTCCTGTACATTGGGCAAAACAGCCTCGGACACGCTCCGCACCAGGTCGGACAGGCGGAAAGAATCCGACACCAGATCCACATTTCCGGACTCTATGTCGTTCATATCCAGAATCTCGTTCACCAGCCCCAGCAGGTTTGCGCTGGAAACCCTGATCTTTCCAAGGCAGTCCTGAACCCTGGCCTGGTCATCCATATGGTCGGAGGCAATCCGTGTCATGCCTATAATCCCGTTCATGGGGGTTCTGATATCATGGCTCATCCGGGAGAGGAACTCGGTTTTGGAGGCGTTGGCATGGTTTGCCGCCTCGCAGGCCGCCTGAATGGCCCGCTGCTCCCGCATCTCCTTCCGCTTGCTCTCCGTCACGTCCTGGGCCGCATATACAATAACCTTGGCTTTTCCCTCGCTGTCGGCCTGGGCCATTACCGCCGTGGCGCGGATCCATCCTTCCTGCCCGGCATCCGTATGCTCCGGATGTTTCCGGTAGGCGAATGTGACAAAGGGCTGGTCCGGCCCAAGGACCTGTCTCAGATTCCTGGCACTCATGGTATACAGATAATCCGCCCTGTCCTCCGGATGGACAAAGGTATCCGCATAGATTCTGAGAGCCGTCATGTAATCCGTCACCTTTCCCAGAACCTTTTCCACTTCCCCCAGCTGTGTGACGGTGCGGAACTTCCCCTTTTCCAGATCCGCATAGTAGGTCGAAACAAACATACTGCTGAGACTGCCGATAATATTGGCCTGCTCCTGAGCCTTCTTCAGCCTGGCTTCTTCCTGAAGCTTCTCCTTCGTAATATCCCGGCCCAGAATGTTGACCAGCACCTGCTCCCCTCTGCGGATATAAGTCACATGCTGCTCCAGCCACTGCCCCCCCTGCCGCTGCATCCGGTACTGACAGATCTCCTCCGCATAATCCTGGGTGTTTTGGGCCTTTTCCCGCAGATGTCCCGGCTCCATAACCTTGCGGAAGCCGTCCGCATCCTCCGGATCCACCACCTCCTGAAGTGCTTTCCGGTAATAATGCGTGTACCTGCCGCTTATGGAATGCCGGGTCTGTACATTTTCATTGAGCCAGAAACGCTCGCACCGGTCGCTGTCCAGATAGACAGTGGTCATCACGCCGAAACGGGACTTCAGGATGGCGGCCAT
>OFFQ01001131.1_pt1 | contig 16743 bp, 13 predicted proteins | sample 1521411 | NCBI WGS metagenome assembly OFFQ01 (sample SAMEA3504110, study PRJEB24116) | mouse gut metagenome | biome: mouse gut; feature: mouse-associated habitat; material: faeces | place: Denmark | collected 2011 | reverse complement strand
TTTCAGAATTGCCATATATAATAATAATAATAATAAAATAAATGAAAAACACAGTATTGAAAAGGAATGATAATTTTAAATTATGTACATATGTGCCACATGTCCCTGTGTACATATGTGAATACACTTAAGTTTTTTTTTTCAATTAGATGTTTTCTTCATTTAGATTTCAAATGCTATCCCAAAATTCCCCTGTATGTTCCCCCAACCCTTCCCCTTACCCACTCACTCTCATGTCGTAGGCCTGGCATTCCCCTGTTCGAGAGCATCAATAATAATGGGAACAGAGAGAAGCGGCTGAGCCTGGAAACCAGAGAGGGGGCTAATCATGGCACTCAGTTTGCAGTTTAGTTTGTTTCAAGAAACAAATATACTTTCTATCAATGAGGTTTGTAAATGAACAGGAAATATTTTCATCTCTCAGACTGGAAGGTGTTTATTTTATAGTGTTTATAGATTTTTTTGGGACTATTTTATTATAAGCAATTAAAGCCAGGTAAGTTTTTACATACCTGTAATGGTACTAGCATGGAATGCTGAACCTCAACACTCTAGACCTTCCTGGAGAATACAAAACATACTAACTGCCTATCTCAAAAATCAAATGAAATGAAATAAAATTAAACCAATGTACCTTTGGTATTTGTATATCATCCCTTTGGAAACTAATAAGATAATGAATCAAAAAATAAATAAATTTCAATTATCTGTATGAATGAAAACAATTTTAAATGTTAAGAAGGTTAAAAAAATCACTACAGTGATGGGGAGGAAAGAGCCTGGGTGGGAAATGGGACAAGAAGGAGAATAGAGGAATTTTATCAGGTACTGTGGTTGTGGGAAACAGGACTGAATTGATGAAGACCAGCGAAAAGAATGGAAACAGGCAACTTTGTGAAGGAGGAAATGAGAAAACGCTCTAGAGTATACCAGAGACCTGGGATGTGAGAGACTCTCAGGAATTAAAAAAAAAAAAAACATTAGATGAAATGCCCTCCAGTGGGGAGAGTGGAATTGTAGAGTTCTCCTCCCAGCAATCCTCTCCTGTATGTGTGTTGGAGGCCTCATATCAGCAGGTGCATTCTGTCTCTTTGTTGGGCCACAATTTCAGACATCTTGGGGGAACACTTCAATTGAGACAGGTATCCTACCACAGGGATGCCCTCTTCTTTAATATCTTTGACCTCATTAATTCAACAACAGGGGTCAGATGCTTCAATCCATTGATTGGGTGAAAATATCTGCATCTGAATCATAAAGCTGCTATTTGGGTCACTAGGAATATTTCTTAAACTTGTTGCAGTGGGTATAATAGCTAATAAATAAAAAAAATCTCTAAAAATATATATTGTATATTGTAACAGAAATAAAATGTTGGTTCTAAGGCCCCTGTTTGCATTCAGTTCAAGATACAGGCATTAATCTGTGTTTCTCTGTGTTTCTTATAATGATTGTGGGTAACTGAAATAAGCAAAGCTAAACCAAACCAAACCAAAAGAAACAACCGTGTCTATACATTGTCTTTTCTTCTACTGATTCACAAGTTGTTAAAGTCCATGCTCTTGGATGTAACTACAGTTTGGAATTGTCCTCCCCCTACTCTGACTCAGAATAACAGTTTGCATGAGCTCAGATACCTTACTTTGTAATCTGAGTGCATGTGTGATTTAGATATTAGTTGATTGCTAAGAGAAAGCACAAACTGTGTAGGAAAGTGAATGAATGTTGCAGATGACATGCCAATATCATCCCCTTTGTAGGAGAGAATATAAGAGAATCTTTATTCATACTAAGTGTTAGAGGAATATATATATTGAGAGAGAGAGAGAGAAAGAGAGAGAGAGATATTTCATCACATAGAATAGAATATTGTAGAGCACTGATATCAATTTTAGTACTTATATTATATATTGCTTTTGCAGAAGACCTGCTTGCAGTACACAGCCTCTGTATGTTTCTGAATTCAGATACTTGTAATATTAATGCTAGGATGACTGTACTTATGAAGAAATAATGAGCAGGTGAAACAGTGAGATGCAGATGTATGCAAACAACCAATGGACAGAATCAGCAGAACCATTGGTTTAATTTGAGAAAGACTGAAGGAGGCTGACAGGACCAGTTGTCTCAAATACTATGGACCTAGAATTCTCCCAAATGCTAGACAACCAAACAGGCAGCATATATGAACTATCAGAAGGTCTCTAAAACATACACAGAAAAAAATCTGCTTGATCTCTATTCAATCAGAAATGATGCACCAAATTCTCAACAAACTAGAGACATCAAGGTGTTTAGAGATCCGGTAGGATGGGGACTTGCCCTTGGAGACAGGGGATGGGCAGTAGATATGGGATGTGGAACAGTAGGAAGGTGGACAATGAATGAACTAATTAATAAAAAATAATAGTGCCACATAATCAGGTCCCCTATACTCTAATTCTGCAATCGGAATCCAAGAAAACTCACATGTTCCCATAATAACATACTCAAAAAAATTAAATATATATAACTGAAATGTCATGATTTTCAACGTTATTTTACAAAGAAATTCACTGGAACAAAGATTTTCTTTGGTTGAACTCATTTACATGCATTTGCTCTCCTAGTGTACCGAAAATATAGGTTATTCTCCATATAAATGGCCAAAAATATACTAACATAGCTTTCATCTGGATACACTCCAAATTTATCTTTCATTAGAATGTAATCTGGATTCATTTGGACATAAATTAAATTTATATTTAAAATTCATTTAGTTGGTGTAAGGTGGAGGTAAGGTAAAATATCAGGGTCATGTTGGTTTTCATTTCTCTACTGATATGATCATTGATTTCAATAAACAATACCCTGCTGGGGGCTGAGAAGATGGCTCAGTGGAGTTCATGTATTCTCAGCACCTCTGTAAAATTCCAGGCATGTCTATTCATATCTGCAACACTGTGGGGTGGAGACAGGTAGATATCCCAATAGTGTATTGGCCAGTCAAACTAGTCAAAATGGTGAGAGGGTTTCACTCTAAGAGAGCAAGTGTTGAAGATATTCTACTCATTACTGAACATATGTGTATGTGTGACATCAGACTTGGGAACAGACACTGCACTCATATACAGACACTAATCACCCTACCATACCACCCATGAAACCTTGAGTTCCGCAGATCTATAACCCATGTGTCTCTATGAAATAGGAAGTTTTATATTCTCATTGTCTTGTTAATCCTGTTTTCTGTCAAATGCTAGAAGCTAAACCAATGTATTCTCAGACTCTGGATGGTACGTCATAACTTTTGGTCTTTCTGGAATAGCAACCAACTATCAGCAGAGACACTTTTCAATTTACCCTGGCTTACAGGTTCAGAAATTCAGTCCATTATCATCAAGGTAGGAATATGGCAGGATCCTGGCAGGCATGTGCATTTGGAGCTGACAGTTCTACATCTTCATCTGAAGGGTGCTAGGAAATGATTAGCTTTCAGGCAGCTAGGCAGAGGGCATTAAAGTCCATGTTCACAAAGATAAATTTCTTTCAACAAGGCCAAACTTACTGCAACAAGGTTATTAGCTCCAAGTAGTGCCACTCCCTGGGCCAAGAATAGTCAAAATATCAAATGTGTTTTTGAATGTTTGTGTTTGTGTTAGTTTGGGTTTTATTGCCATGAAGAGTCTCCAGGATCACAGTAACTCTTGAACACTTTGTAACTTGTTTTCAGAGGTTTACTCCATTATTATCATGACTGGAAATATGGAAGCATTCAGACAGACACAATGCTAGAGAAGGAGCTGAGAGTTTTACATCTTGATACACAGGTAGAAGATGGAGACTGTGTGTCACACTGGGGACAGCTTAAGCATAACGGACCTCAAAGTCCACAAGCACAGTATTACATTTCCTCCAACAAGGCCACATCTACTCCAACAGGGTCACACATACTTCAACAAGGCCACACCTCCTAACAGTGCCACTCCTACTGGCACTATTTGTTCAGGATCTTTAAAAGTATTCTTAAAACTTTTCAATGGACAAAAGGTAACTTTAATGAAATAAATACAGAACGATTGAAAAAATTAACTGGAATATGGATGTCTTGGTTACTGTTCTAATGATGTGAGACATCATGACCACACCAAATTATAAGATGAAATATTTAATTGTGGTCTTACAGTTTCAGAAGGCGACTCCAGGACATCATGGTAAACACCATGGCAACACTCAGGCACACATGTGTAGAGCAGTAGCTGAGAGCTCACAAGCAATACTACAGACAACAAACAGAGACAGAGAAAGACAGAGAATGAAAGAGAGAGAGAGAGACAGAGATAGAGACAGAGACAGAGACAAAGAGACAGAGACAGAGAGAATGAGGAGAGAGTAAGAATGAGAGAGAGAGAGCCTGATGGATTTTTGATATTTCAAAGAATAGTGACAAATCTCCTTTAATAAAAATACAAATCCTAATTCTTTCTTAACATCTCACCACCTGGAAAACTAACACCTTTGAATATTTGAGCTTCTGTGGGCCACAATTTTTCAAACAACTAAAGTATGTAAAGGAAAATGAAATCTAGTAATAAGTGTCCATGTCACTTTGTAGTATATCTTATATCATTACTTGTCTTTTCTCAGAGGTAAGGGTTATTTGAATAACAAGAGACTAATCAGTCATCACTATCACATAAGCCAAACGCATCCTAACCCTGCCAGATTTCTACTTGAATAATCACATTGACATTACTTATTTGTACGGAAACATAGCCCTTCTCCCTGATTTAGTTAAAAGTGTGGGACCTGTTGATGTGCAATTAATTTTGTTCACAATGGGACAAAACAGAAGCCTACAGCATTGACTGTATTGTTCCTGAGAGCTGAAGATTTCACTTCCATTTAATACAATGTTATACATATGATTTTAACACAAGCCTAAAATCTCAAAAAAGCTTTGTTTTCATATTTTCATTATTTACAGATCATTCTATGCTATATAAAGGAACATAGAGGAGGAAAGCTGTTTGGAGTCACTGACACACACACTTAACTGAGGTTTCCTTTGCACAGTAAGAAGATATACCCATCATCTATATCTTGGGAGTTTGCTCCAGGAACTATAATGATATAAAGTCCTCAGGTTTCTAGTCTAAAACAACATTGCTTTTGAATATAAGCTATGCAAAATAACCTCTTGCATATTTTAATCATATTTATGTGAGTCTGCATAGAGAACTGTACAGGTAAGTTCAGAGGCTAGGGAAGGGTATAGTGTGATCTACTCTTTTCCTACATAACTTATCCCCTTGTGACTGGGTTTCTTGCTGAGCTGGCTTTCAGGAAGCCACAGTCATCTTCCTATCTCTGCCCCTCCCAAAATCATAAGCACTGGTGTTGTAGGTGAATGTTTGAACACACACATGGCATTGTCTCTGGGCCATATCCCCTGATCCTTCTTTATTTTAAATAATCTCTGGATTACTTTTGCACTTAATGTAATGTAAGTGCTATAAAATGAGTTGCTATTTAGGAGATTGAAATATAAGTGGTCTGTATATGTTCAGTAAAGACATTGTATATTAAGAACTACATTAATTAATTCCTTGAGAACTTCATACAATTTTTTTGATGGAATTCACTTTCCAATTCTCTTGATAACTCCTCCCAGACTAAAACCAGACCCATTCCCACCTTAATCCTCCTCCCAAGTTCAAGTCTACTTTTCTCCCCTTTGATACAACCCAATTCAAATCAATTGTGTTGCCCCTAAACTCTTGGACATGCGGAAACCAGTAGAGCATGGCAAACCTATCACATACAAAAGCCTTACCTTTGATGAAAACTGATTCTCCATCCTTCATCAATAGTCCATATATTCGCAGATGGGGATGATGGATAGTGATACCATACCACTTAGGGATGCAAGGCAGACTGGCCTGATTTTGTGCAGATAGAGACATACAGTGTCTCAGTGACCTCTCTGCCTTACAAGATTTCTACCATCTCTTCCGTGAGAGTTCCTAAGACAAAGCTCCTCTACTGCTTGCCTCTTTCTGTGAGTATGTGTGTATGTACAAATATGTCTATATTATACATGTCTCATTTTACATGTAAGTCAACACATAGTGTTGTTTGCAATCAACTGCTGGCACTATTTCACACTAGGCAATATGCCTTGAGGCAGACTTGGTGGACTCCATAACAGACAGAACCTAGAGATGGCTAGAAATCATCCCAATTAGTTGTAGTATAGGTGCAATTTACACTTTTGACCTACATTTCTGTGTTCACCCTATGGTTTTAAGATGCAGAGATGGGGGACAAAGACCCTTAAATTGCATTGCAATTTCGCTCTTCTTGAACTCACATTTATAAAAGCTCCTGGAGGTGCTGATGCTGTTTACCTGGACATTTTCCTTTTGGAACTGCTTGATAGAGATACCCTTAAAGAGACAGATAGATCCTATCACTTTGTGTAGCATAAAGAATGCTGTGGTGAAATGGGTTTGAAATGTCTGTCCTGGGTCTTTGATGAAGGTTTTGGTCCGAAGTACAATGTTCATAGGTAGAACAATATACTCAATCTGAAAAGTGATTGGACACTGAGGGCTTTAATCTATGCGTTGATTGATGGGTGTGCATGGAAGGGGTGAGAAACTTGTAAAGGAACATGGTCATTGGGAACATGTCTTGGAAGGTGTTTATTGTATTTGGTCGCTTCCTGTGTTGATGTTTACTGGCTGCCAATAAGTTGGACAATTGTGCTCATTCATGCCCCTTTCATACTCTTGTGACCATGGACCTGTTTTCCTTGTTGCTAGGCATCTTGTAACAGTGATGAAAATGATTGACATGAATATGACTCATTAGTGATACTAAACTCTCTGGTCCAGAGGAACCATGGCTTAATTCTTTAAGTTTTTTTTTTCTAGAAATTTCATGCTAACAGTAGACCCAAAGTTACCAAAAAGTTGTATCTGGAATATTCAGACAGTGTATCTGTTGTTTTAGAATTAAAGAACTTTGCAGCTTCCCACACTGATCCTCCCTCTGCCTTCAGTACTGTATTTTAATAGATTGCAATATCATATGAAGAAGCAGAAAATGAGGGGAAAATGGAATGGAGGTGAAAATGTGTTAGAATCATTAAATTATACACTTAAAGAAATCAATTGATTTTTTAGTATACAAAGGAAACTTCAAAAAAGCACTGAAAAGGCTTGGCCAACTGTGCAGCTGCTCATGGGAGTTGGTATTTGTCATATCTCCTGTGATGTATCTATTAATAGTAGTGGTTTTATTACAGATGAATAAGACACCAATATATGCATGAAGGGATAACACTGAGTTGCCCCAGGAGAAAGAAATCAGGTAAAATTCATTGGATCTATTGATGAGGAGATTTTTTTTTCTCATAGCTGAGTTGGCAGAAAATTGGACAGATTGGGTTGTACCCCAGTAAGTGTAACACACAGTAGAATGTGGGGGGTTGTGTGGCTATAGGACATATTCACATCATTTCACCTATTATTGAGTATCAATGCTGATGAAAGAAGTTATCCTTCACTTATGCCATGCATGGAAGTGGGTCTATGAAGGGGCAGAGAGGAGGAAATGCTGTTCAGTAATGTTTGGGTAGGTTGTGGAGTCAGTAAAATATTCCTGTGATGGGACTTTATTTTTTCCCAATCTTGACAATCAACGGATACCTGATCAGAGAGAGCAATTGAAGATCTGTCTCTATTCACTTGGTTATTAGGTAAGTCTATAGGATATTTTCTTGGGTAATGATTGATGTGGGAGGGCCCACCACTGTGGCTAAGCTCAACAGTAGTCATTTTAATTGGGAGCCTTTTAGACTGTACTAAAATAATAAAAGCTGATCAAGCCATAGAAAATTGGTAGTTTGAATAAGAAAGTTCTCTATAGACACATATATATGAATACTTAGTCACTGGGAAGTGGCAGTGAGTTTAAAGATTAGAAGGAATAAGAGAAGGTGAGGCTTCATTGGAGGATGTGGGTGTGTCAACAAGGATGGGTTTGAGTTTTCAAGAAGCCAAAGCAATGGCAGAATCTCTCTCTTTGCTTAAGGATCAATAGTTCTCTATTGCTCCAGTGTTGGGATCCCTCCCTTGGTGAATGACCAAACTTCTGAATATGTAAGCAAGCCTCTAGTTAAATGTTTTGTTTTCTAATAGTTGCCTTATCCATGGTATCTCTTCACATCAATAAAAGAGTGACTAAGACAGTGGCAAGCCAATAAGCAGTTTTTTGCTGTTACTGATACAACTTCCTGTTTTGTCTTCCTCGGTGATAGACTATAACCCTTCTATTTCCAAGTAATTTTTGATTGTAGTATTCTACATAGTGAGAAAGAAGCAAACTAGAACATTTACATCTCAGGTAGGTACACGAGTATATCTTACCTTTAAATAAAATAAAATGTCTACACATTATTATTTGTGGTTTTAAGATAAGTGGCATTGGCACTGTTAGACATTTTTCTGATGAATGTCTTACTATGTTTATTGTTGTAAGGATCCACCATGTCCAAAGAGCAAATTCCATAGCAAAGGTTTTATTCAGCTTATACTTCCACATTGCTGTTTATCACCAAAGAAGTTGGGACAGAAACTGAAACAACACAGGATCCTGGAATCAGAGGCTCATTCATAGGCTATGGAGTGGTGATGCTTATTGTCTTGCTCCTCTAGTCTTGCTTAGCTTGCTTTCTTAAAGAACCCAGGACTACTAATACAAGGATGTCAACACCCACAATGGAGTGGGTGCTCTCCCACCAATTATGAAATTTCCTAACAGCTGGATCTTGTGGAGGCATCTTCTCAACTGAGGCTCCTCCTCTTTGAAGAACCTAGATCTTGTCAATTGTTATGAAACCAGTGTGGCATTCTAAATGTATTATGTCTATGAGGAGGTGTGGCCTTGTAGGAATAGGTCTGGCCTTGCTGGAGGAAGCATATCATTTTGGGGCTTTAAAGCTCTACCAGTGTGGAAGAGACCCTCCCTGCATACAGAATACATAGTTTTTCCTGGAAGCATTTGGATGAAGATGCATAATTCTAAACTTCCTCTCCACCACCATGTCTGCCTAGACAATGCCATATTTTCTGCCTTGATGATCGTGGAGTAAATCTCTGAACGTGTAATGAAATGTAGAAAAGCCCTAATGAAATGTTGTCTCTTATGAGTGGCCTTTGACATGGTGTCTTTTCACAGCAACTAATCCCTAAGAGAATCAGTTACTGCAGAAACTCTCCCAGATATTAAAATTAATCAACAATAGAGATTATTATCAAATGCTGAAGCATACAAACTTATTCTAGAGAGGAAAATTGTAATGACTGAGTCCATGGCATTCCTGCCTCAAAAAAGAAAAAAAAAAAAAAACCTCTCAGAGTATAGATGGAACCCAGGCAGACCTCCATGAAGTACACGGGCTCCTCAGGAAGTGACCCACAAAGTGGGCAAACTCATAACATTTGAAACCCATGACAACTGGCGTAGAAAAGAGGTAAGCATATATGCATTGGTTACACCTTCAGTGTTTTCTGAGAATGAGGTCACATATAAGTAAAAGACTAGAATTTCCAGGCTATAGACAGGCTGAAGTTATACATAGGTATGTAGGGGGTCATGTGTTTAGAGGAGAGCTAGGTGGAACAGGCCACTGTGGGGCTTTTTATGGTTATCTGGGGATCTCATTGGAGACCTGCAAAAGATCACAGGATTCATCACAGGGAAAGAGTGCTCACGGAAGGAACTCAGGATCCATTCCAACCCAAAATTATCTCACAGCATATTCATTTTCTGTTTTACTTTACTTTTGGAACTGATTACACAAAATCAAGGTTTCTGTGATGATTTAGGGAGTCTCATAAATATAAACATTCACTAGTCTAGATTGCCTGTGTAAAAATGGACACACACACACACTCACAAACACACACACACACACACACACACACACACACACACACACACACACACACACACAAACACACCCATCTGTAATGACAGGCTGGCTATTTGTTAAGAAAACAAAGAAGCCAATGTGGATATGGCCCAAGTTTGACTATTTCCTTAAAATTTCTCTTCTTCCTGTGTCTCCAGCTTAACTTTTTGAGAACTCCAACTTAGAATTCATTTGTCTCTCAGTGTCCTCTACTCTTTGTGTGTCCCTTATTACTTTTAATGGTCACCATCAATTAGAACTTTCTTATCTTCAATCTGGTCTGTTTTATGCATGTGAATTTTGGATTTCTTAAAAAAGATATCTTTGTGGGATTAGAGAGATGAATCAATGGTAGCAAGCACTTTTGCACCACAAGAAAAATGGATTTGGTTTCTTGATTTCATATCCAATGGCAAATAATCACCTTTAATGGCAGCTCCAGAGGACCTGACAACGCATGTCTCTGTGTTCACCTGTACTCAAAAGCACATGCCATATCCCCACCCACATAAGTAAAGATAATAAATCTTAAAATGTGAGACAGGTTTCTTTAAGTGTCATTATTCAAAGAAAACCTGATTTTCTCTGATTTCTGAGTCTATTTCAATCAGTTTTCTGGGTTTCACCTTGTGCAACAAGGCCACATTTCTTTTAAATGTCCCACTTTCCCAAAATTTTTGTTTCTCCTTCAGTCTTCACATCAGAGGTTCTACCTATGTCCTGTCCTTCTCCCCTACTTCCTAAACATCCATCTTTTTCTGCCATCCCTGCTCCTCCAAGTTCCATCTCCAATTCCTTATTCTGCATGCAGACCAGAGAAGCTGTTCCTTTTAGCATGTATGATTTTAGGTGTATGTACTGTTCACCGCCTGAAATGAAACTTTCATCTTCATTTGATGTTCCTTCCACTGTAGGCCATCTCTTCCAGCAAATTGTTCACTCACAGCATGTCATGTCACACATTTACATTTTTAGAACAAAACACATTTTATTGGCAAAGATACTGGGATTGTCAAAGACCCTTATATAGCTAACACAGGAAAAAAAAACTTTTTTTTTCTTCCAGTCCTATATGTTTACATTTCTGTACTTTATGATTTTTCAACTTCAAGAATCTTTGGCACCATAGTATAGACATAGATATGGATGTCACCATGAAACTTGATAAAGTACACAGAAGGATTGGCTAGAATTTGGTAAACAACCTTTCTGAACTATTTGGAACCACCTTTTCTGGTGTACTGCACCCAGTTACCTATCAACACATCACTGTCATCTCCTGATCTCTCCTCAGCCAGAGGAGTGTCTGGAATGATGTGGAGGTTCCCTTTCTTGTAGTCATCCAGGAGCTGATAGAAGTAGAGAGCTGGATCCTTCTTGTAGGTAATGTAAAACAAATCCTTCATGATTGGAACCTGGGCTAGCACAACCCCCCTTCAGTTGTCCTCAGAGCCATCTTTACCCTTAAATTTGTGTTGTACTGCTCTGCCAACCAGGGCTCTGGCGAGGTGGGCATCCCTTACCTGAGGAAATCTTACTTTGGGAGGCAAAACCTTAAGGTTTAAAATCCTGTCATCATTGTAGAGCTCCTGTCCATAGACGCTGTCATTTCCATCATACTTCACCAAATAAAGAGAAGGGTTTGTTGGGAGTTGACCTAGCACTATGGTCTTCCATTGAGTGACAGGCTCATTACCTTCCTTCCAACCTTGAGAAATTCTGCAGCCAACAATATTCCTCAAGACGTTGGAAGAAGACATCCTCCTCTTCTTCTTCATGAGGGATGTCATGCTAAGACTCTTCAGAGGTATTGTCTTCTACATGGCTGTAGCCCTGGTGTGGTAGACCACACCAACCCTGGGCAGATGTCTTGTGGGTAACATTCTGTGTTCAAATATCATACTTGCCCATTGCCTTGGATTGAAGATATTGCCTGTTTACACCAGACACAATGCTGTTGCTACTGTCATATATATGAGTTACTGAAAGGCAATGAGTGTAGGATGGGAGAGAATGCTGGAGAAATGCTCTTCTCTAATGGAATTTTTGAGTAGGTCAAGAAGGCTATGCTAAACATGTTTGGGCTTCTAAACTTAATTTGATCAAAATAAGAAGTTCATAATCCAGCTATGGTGGCACAAGCATTTAAACTCAGCATTCAGAAGGCAGGATAAGGCAGATTTCTGACTTAGAGACCAGCCTGGTCTACAAAGTGAGTTCCAGGGCAGCCAGTGGTAGACAAAGGAACCATGTCTCCAAATCAGCAACAATATTAACAACTAAAACAAAAAAAAACAACAAAAACAAAACAAAACAAACAAACAAACAAAACAAAAAAACAAAAATGAAAAACAAACAAAAAACAAAACAAACAATCAAATCAGAAGTTAATAGGAGGTGTTAGTGACCCAAGTCTTAAATCCTAGTACTCAAGAGGCAGAGGGAGGCAAACCTTAGTGAGATAAAGGCTAGTCTATTCTACAGAGTGATTCTCCTAACAGCCAACGCTACACACAAACACACTCAAAGTAAAATTAAACACCCATCCAAAGAAAAAACGAACAAACAAAACAACAACAACAACAACAAAAAAACAAATAAATAAGGGAAACAAGGAAATTATCGAAGGGAAATTAACAAGTAATTCTCCACAGCTCAGAATAACATACTCAGATGAATATGTCTTCAGCCCTGAGCTAATTTGCCTCTGCTGAGGAACATCTCCTTGCATGTCTATGTCAATGTGGAAGTTGGTATGCCTTTTACCCAAAATGATCAAGGAGAGAACAGAATAAAGAAAATGAGCCAGAGTTGTTACCTACCCTCTCTTGTACCTGCAAGCTCTGAATTAGGTGGCAATATTCACAAATATCCCAGGGACACAGCACACCACTGGCCTTCTGTATTATGTCACCTGACCCAGCCTCAGGATTATTTGGTGATTATTTGCCACTGCAACTCTGGCCTCAACAAGTCCAGGCAATATCAGCCATTTAGAACTAACATTTTCTAAAATACATACGGACAAAGAAGAGCTTTGACATTTTAATGGAATTGTGAAGGAGATATTGTTAGCAAGGATAATAAATTCAGGAGATCAACTAAACTGGATCAACCATGCCCCTGGCCCCAAACATGGGAGAATTTAGAATGTACAGTTACTCAGTGTGGGAGGGAAAACTTTCAGCTTTCTATAGCTATGAGGGTCCCATTCACTTCATAAATGTACTTACCCAAAGAAAATGTCTTAGTCATCAAGATTCTGTCTTTTGATACAGACCAGGCAAAAAAAACTTGAGGAACAACGTTGGGCTTCAGGAGCTGGCCTGCCTTTCATACACCACTGGGAAAATAGTGGACACACCTTCTAGGGATTCTAGTGCCTCCAAGTGGAATAGATGTGCAATCTATGGCCAGTGCTCTGTGACATCACCTAGTTCAGCTTGCATCATAGAACCCCACTCATGCTGGTTCCTTCCCTAATTACACCAGAGACATTAACCATCTAGGCTTTACCTTTTCATATGGCCTTCTCGAAATACAAAATATAATCCCTACTGAAATGTCCTGATGACTTGAGTCACATTCTGCCCAAGTAATTCACTCCTGTATTGTTTTTATCATTTTGGTGGTTGGGTTTCTGTTTATTCATTTGTTGATTGTTTGTTTTGTTTTTGTTTTTATTTTCCTCCTGTGAAAGCCTTCAGTTTCTGACTCACCAACATCCTTGGTGGTTATTTTCCCTGTTCCAACCTTTCCCTGGTTATCTTTAAACTGTTCTTAGTGTCAGAAATTGTGCCAGACTCTTTGAGGCAGCACATTGGATAGCACATCAAAATTCTGTTTATGAAAACCCAAAGTTAGAGCAATAAATATTTTATTCAAACAAAGCAGGAATTTTACAGGGTTAAGTACCTTGTATTGAAGTTATTTGCAACCGTGAATCATTGATTCTTTGCAAAATGAGAAGGCAATCTAGCTCTTGTTCCTGCTTACAAAGTTGTGATGAAGTTAAACCCAATATCAACCAGTCATGTTTTAAAGGCCTTTAAAATTTATTAGTATTTCTGGTTACAAGTAATTTCATAGATTAAATGCAGTAAAACAGGGTGAAATAGATTTGATAATTTTACTTTTGAAATATGGGTAGACAAAATATTGAATGCTGGTAAGTATGGAATTTACTTACAAATTATCAGGCACTTTAATTTTTCATGCCATATAGATCTTTAGTTCTTCCAGAAAAATTAATTTCAGGCCCTTACACGATAACCACCACACCTTGTATATTTTTTTCATAGATGTTGACACTACCCATAGTGGGCTAGACCCTTCAACATCAGCCATCCAAAAAAGATCATTCCTTACAGGTGTGGCAACTGACCAATGTGATGGAGGCAGTTCTTTATCTGCGGTTCTATATTCCCAGGTTGAGTTAACTAAAAAAAAAAAAAATGCAAGAAGGACCATTTCACATCCATATCATAAATGTTGATTGCCTTACTGTGTGCAATAAACATGCGATGGATTAGTACTAGATGTCAACCACTGGATGGATGGCTTAAAACATGAGAGAGAGAGAGAGAGTGACAGAGAGAGAGAGAGAGAGAGAAAGAAAGAATGAGAGAGAGTTTTTGATATGCCAAAGGGTGTTTGATATTTCAAGCCCAGTGCCAAATCACTTTTAATGAAAACACAAATCCTAATTCTTTCTAAACGTCCCACCACCTGGAAAACTAACTCCTTTGAATATTTGATCTTCTGTGAGCCACAATTATTCAAACTAATAAAGTATGTAAAAGAAATTGAAATCAAGTAATAATTGTCCATGCCACTTCTTGGAATATTTTATATCATTACTTTTCTTTTCTTAGAGGTTAGGGTTATTTGCATAACAAGAGACTAATCAGTCATCATTGTCACATCAGCCAAAGGCATCCTAACCCTGCCACATTTCTACTTGATTAATCACATTGGCATTACTTATTTGTATGGAAACATATCCCTTCATCCTGATTTAGTTAAAACCGTGGGAATTGTCAATGTGCAATTAATTTTGTTCATAATGGGACAAAACAGAAGCCTACAGGATTGTTCCTGGGAGCTGAAGATTTCCCTTCCATTTAGTAAAATGTTATAAATATTATTTTAACACAAGCCTAAATTCGTGAAAAAGCTTTGTTTTCATATTTTAATTATTTACAGGTCGTTCTGTGCCATATAAAGGAAGGTAGAGAAGGAAAGGTGTTTTGGAGTCACTGACACACACATTTAACTGAGGTCTCTTTGCATAGTAACAAGATATACCCATCCACTATATCTGGGGAGTTTGCTTCAGGAACTCTAATGATATAAAGTCCTCAGGACTCTAGGCTAAGATAACAGAACACTGCTTATAAGCTATGCAAGATAAGCTCTTGTATATTTTATTTATATTCATGTGTGTCTGCACACAGATCTGTACAGGTAAGTTCAAAGGTAGCGAAGGGTATAGTGTGATTTGCTCCTTCACTCCCTAATTTATCCCCTTTCTACAGGGTTTCTTGCTGAGCTAATATTGAGGCTGGCTTTCAGGAAGCTACAGTCATCTTCCTGTCTCTGCCGCTCCCAAAATCCTAAGCACTGGTGTTGTAAGTAAATAAACACAGGCATGAATTTGCCCCTGGGCCATCACCTCTGATCCTTCTTTATTTTAAATAATCTCTGGATTACTTTTGCCCTTAATGTAATGAAACTGCTATACAAGGGTTTGTTATTTAGGAGATGGAAATATAAGTCGTCTGTATATGTTCAGTACAGACATTATATATTAAGAACTACATTCATTAATTCCTTGAGAAATTCATACAATGTATTTTGATGGAATTTATTTTCCAGTTCTCTTAATAACTCCTCCCGGACCAAAACCAGATCCATTCCCACCTTAATCCTCCTTCCAACTTCATGTCTCCTTTTCTCCCTTTTGATAAAACCCATTCAAATCAATTGTGTTGCCCATAAACTCTTGGACATGGAGCTACCAGTAGTGCCTGGCCAACCTATAACCTTCAAAGGGCATACCTTTGATGAAAACTGACTCTCCATCTTTCATTAACTGTCCATACCTTCTCAAATGGGGATGATGGATAGTGAGAACCTACAACTCATTGATGGAAGGCAGACTGGCCTGATTTTGTGCAGATAGAGACATACAGTTTCTCAATGACCTCTCTACCTTACAAGATTTCCACTATCTCTTCATTGAGGGATCCTAAGACTCAGCTCCTCTACTTCTTGCCTCTTTCTGTGAGTATGTGTGTGTGTACAAGTGTGTCTATATTATAGATGTCTCATTTTACATCCAAGTCAACACATAGTGGTTTTTGCAATAAACAGCTGGCATTATTTCACATTAGGCAATATGCCTTGATGTAGATGGTGGGACTAAATACCACACTGAAACTGGAGATGGCTAGAAATCATCACAGTTGGTTGTAGTATAGGTGAAATTTACACTTTTGACCTAAACTTCTGGGTCCACCCTATGGCTTTAAAATAGAGGGATGTGGGATCAAGAACCTTAACTTTCATTGCACTTTCCTTCTTCTTGAACTCATATTTTAAAATACCTCATGGAGGTGATGATTCTGTTGGCCTGGACGTTTTGCTTTTGTAACTGCTATACAGAGATATCCTCAAAGAGACAGATAGATCCTATCACTTTTTGTAACATAAAGAATTGTGTGGTGAAATGGGTTTGCAATGTCAGTCGTGGTTCTTTGATGAAGGTTTTGGCCCCAAAT
>OFFQ01001123.1_pt1 | contig 16831 bp, 15 predicted proteins | sample 1521411 | NCBI WGS metagenome assembly OFFQ01 (sample SAMEA3504110, study PRJEB24116) | mouse gut metagenome | biome: mouse gut; feature: mouse-associated habitat; material: faeces | place: Denmark | collected 2011 | reverse complement strand
CATTTCTAATATTTTCATAATTTTTTCCATTAGTAGGATCAATTCCACATTTTTTACAGAATGCCGCTATATGGAATTCATATCGATATTGTTGGTTTTCAGTATCATTTAGGGGCAAAGTCATGAGTGAAATAAGAAATCTTAATAATTTTTGTTCAAGAGGGTTCTTTTTATTCCAAATAATGTTTTCTTTGGAAATTTGCTTGTCATCTATAGATGGTGTTGTTTTTGGCATCATTAAAAAATCGATTCCAGTAACAAGCTTTCCATCTTTTTTATAAGTGAATGATAGATTGTAATTTGTAGTTTTATTTATTTCTGTTACGGCTGTGTCTATTACTTTGACCTTGAAGTTGCTAAAGGAATCGTATTTATTGTCGCACGCGCAGGCTTCTTTGATCTCTTGAACGGAGAGAATGATGTGTGTTCCACTGGCCGGTACATGTTTTTCTGTCATCTGGCTTAAGAGGAGTTCGAAGACACGTATAGAGTATACGGATTTCATTTTTAGAACAGTTTCTAGCATAGATTGCGTGTAATATTGCTTTAGCTGAACTAAAAATGGTCGTAATTCCTTATTCAGCTTTAAGCTGATTCCAGATTCTGCAGAATATCCGCAGAGACTGATCCATGGCATTTCGATATAATGGGTTGGTTCTCCGTTGGCCGTTTCGCGGATGTACACGGGATGATTCATAATATCATCTGTGATGCACTCTACATCTCGGTAGAGATTGCTGGGTGAAATGCCTAGAAGACTGGCCAGTTCTTTAATGGTTATGTTATAAGGCTGGATTTCGCCGTTATCCTGGACTGACTGTAGGATGGTGCTTCTGAGAAGTTTTGTGCTGTTTAATTTTAGATCTTGTTTTGCGTTGATTATGGTATGGGGCTGTAAGTTTTCTGAAAAGAATGTATTTGTCATATCGAAACCTCCATGTTGATATATATACGTTTATTAATTGATGCTTTTATGTATTCATTATAGCTGGATTTTGAATGGTGTCAATAAGGGACTTTGAAGATAAGAGCAAATGTGATTGTAAACTGAAATAATATAACTATAGAAATAATAGATTAGAAAAAATAGTCAAATAAGATTAAACTACAAATATTTATATATTAGAAGATTGATTTACACAATTCAAGCATAAAATAAGACTTTGTGCTATGGAGATAACTCAAAGAGAAGCTGCCCTTTGGCAGCTTCCCATTCTTCAATCTTCATAATGTCCCTTGCATGATATGATTTTGATATTTTGTGATTCGTCAATGCCATATATAAGGCGGTTTGCTTCATCTATCCGTCTGCTATATAGCCCTGATTTATCATGCTTTAACAGTTCCGGTTTTCCTATGCCCTGCATTGCTCCATTTCGCTTTATATCCGTTATAAGGCTGTTTATCTTCTTTAGCGTCTTTCTATCCTGCGTTTGCCAGTAAATGTATTGTTCCATTGCCTTTTCTGTAAATGTAAAATCTGCCATTGACTTTAGCCCTGCCTTTGTATTCCATGCTTTTTTTCAAATTCTAGTATCTTTTCTGTTGGTTTCCAGTCCTCGGCTTCCATTGCCTGCAATTCTTCCAGCGTAAAAGATATAGTTTCCCCACGCTCAAACTGTGCCATGCTTTCATCAATCATAGCAAGATATTCAGCATTTCGCTTTGCTTTCTGCAAGGCGTTATATTCGGCTTCATTTATCATGTAGATATTTTCATTTCGCGGTCTTGAAATAACGACGGTTTCCCCCATACTGATCTTATCGCACCATTCCTTAAAGTTGTCTCTGACATTTACAGATTTTACCGCTAACATGGTTATGCCTCCTTTTTTAAAAAATGTACGTTTTCATGTACTTATTTCTGTATTTTTATTGTATTAAAAGTATGCCCAAGTGTCAATGAAAATAAAAAGGGTCGGATTTTCTGTTGATAGGGTCTGCATCATCTGTACGTCAGAGGCATCCATACCGGATATGAAAATAATTATAGATAGGAATATTATTCTACAACCATAATATACTATAAAAATAGTAAAATAATTAAACTACAAACAGTGATAAAAGATTGATTTTCGAGTTGTAATTCAATGTAGCTGGTGGAGGTGTTCTTTTGGAAATGATCATTTCTTTTATGGTTGCTGTTGCGGCCGGCGTGATCAGTCATCTGATCTGCAAATGGTTAGACAGCAAGGACAACAAATAGTTTACCATCGAAAAGAATGGGGCAGTCCTATCTTGTCAAGGTATTCTTTGCGTGCCTGTTCTTGCTGCTCTTTGGTAGGGGAGGTTTTATATTTTGTGTAGAGGTCGTGTCGGATCACAGCTTCCAGCTTGTCGGATAGACCATTTATTATGCTTTTTTCAAGAGCTGCTTCGTGTTTTTCCAACAGAAAGTATTGGGCAATCTCCAAAAAGAGTTTTTCGGGTATCTGTATGGATTTTTCACGCATTATTTTCCTCCAGATTATCAAACAGGGTCATTTGCCCTGGTATTTGCTTTATTTTTTCTTTCTTGTTCATGACTGCTTTCTTGACGACAGTGCCTGTGATCAGGTTTTTTTGCTCTGCCTGTGTCATAAAGGCATCATTGTCAAAGTCGAAATGTGCCTGCAGGTTTCTTGTTTCGACAACGGATCCTGTTGAGTATAGATAACTGTTTACTTCATATATGCCGCGTGCGATCGGGCGTATAATGTCATATTTCTGACATTCTTTGATCAGTTTGTTTACACGGTCTAAGGAGATGCCGAGCATATGGGAAAAATCTTCCTTCAGGGGTTTTAACAGGTATATCCTGTTAGTTTTAAATTCCATCTCCTGCGCGATCAACAGACTGATCGGCACAAGCGTAAGAGGGATGTTCTTGTAGGCAAAGATGGTGTTGAGATATTTTGAAACTTTAATAAATTCATCGGTAGGTTCTATTCTGCTTTTCCGTATGATGCGGCGTGTTTTTTGTGTTATTACGCCGTCGTTAGAATTGAAATCGTCGATATATTCTTCTAATATTGTAGTTTGCGGCATAAGATACTCCTTTCTTATAGTTGAAAAAATAACTATTATAATGCACTCATTTTACACTAATATAGTTATTTTATCAACTATTAAATAGTTATAATTATACCTATTTTATGGGCGCCAGACACCTATCTTATAGTTACTGGACACCTATAAGATAGGTGCCTGGCGCCCATAACGTATGTTCTGATTTTTCTGGAAATCCTTTATTTTTCAAGGATCCTTGTTCTTTTCTGCCGCGAAGGCCATATCTATTCTTTTATTCTCCTGATGCATATTTCATACTATGGAGTGACAGAGCGTGTCACGCTCTGTATGAATAGCCAGTCGGAAAGAACACAAAAACCTGCTTACAACATCAAACTATAAAAGTAAAATTAGAAAATCAGTGACGTGAAAAGATGTGAAAATGAAGATTGCTTCTGGTGAATGTCTTGTAGTTGATCGTAGGGATCTCTCGTTTGGCAAAGTGAGAGGCGGATTGTTAGCATATGCATTTATTTTTATTTGTCAAAATGGGAAACAGTATCGACAAGCGGTCAAAGATTTGGCGGTGATGATATGATTGACATGAGCGAATAAAATTATATACATAGTTTAAATAAATCTGAAAAAAGAGATATAATAGAGATACTCATATATTATAGTTCGTATAAGTGATATTATACGTAATATTTTTCTGATATAAATTCGGCATTTGTGGTATGATTATAAGAAAATAGGGTAAAAGTGGCAAAATATACGAACTATAGGGAGAAAATACGAACTAATGGCAAACAAAACAACAGTTGCTTTGACAGAAGAACAGTACCGGGAAATTATAGCTACCATGCGGGAGGGCGGCGCAGGATTCAGACCGAATGACAGGATTGCGACGTGTCTGGTATTGGAGGCAAATTTAGGACTTCGGATAGAGGACATCCTGAACTTGCGCCTAAGTGATATTATCAAGGACGGTTCACGCTATCGCCTGGATATCGTAGAGGCGAAGACGCAGAAGAAAAGGACATTCACAGTTCCTTTTATGATCTATCAGTTCATGCAGGTCTATTGTTTTGAGAATAAGATCGGCGAGGATGATCTGATGTTTCCGATCACAGAGCGGGCGGTCCAGAAGCATCTGCAGAAGGTTGCGGACTATTTGGGGTATGAGAATATCGGCACGCATTCTTTCCGGAAATTTTTTGCCACAGAGATCTACAAGGATAACGACTACAACATTGTTCTGGTGCAGAAACTCCTGCAGCACAGTTCGATTGCAGTGACGCAGAGATATATCGGCATCTCTGGAAGAGAAGTGGAGGAAGCATTGCAGAAGCATGTGAACCTTCTGTGAGGAATCAGATGGCGGCAGGAAAAATCTTATGGACACAATTAAATTATATTTATAATTTAATTAACTCAGAAATCCAGTACTCGAAAGTGTAAAAGTAAGCTATATTTTCTGCTATATAAACGGTAAAAATAGCAGCAATAGGCTTTTTTTGAGCAATTTGGGTTGACTCTATCAGTATTTTCAATAGACTCATATAGTCAATATGATCATACCGCATTTTTACTGTAAATAAAATTATATTTATAGTTATATTCTAGTAAACAGAGAGTGAATCTGCTGCGTATAGAAATTTGCTGAATAGTTGTAGTCATACTCCGCCAGTTTAAACTATAAATATAATTAAATAACAAAGCATGGTATTTGAGAGCTGGATTTTTAGCTGCTGAAGTAAAATTTTGCAGGCATATAAACGTTGTAAAATGACAGCAATCACTACAAGGCGTTTTAAGGCGGTTTTTGGCGTTTGGTGAAGAAAAGTACCTAAAATATATTTTCGGCCGGATTTGAGGCTTCTAGAGGCCTTAGAAGGGCATATAAGAGAGCGGGGAAGAAACAGATTGTTTGCGAGCGCTATAATACCTTGACGAAGGCTTAAATAAACTCTATTTTTAGAAAAGAAATAAAATGTACTGATAATTTCCTCCTGTATATCTTTGATGAGGGAGACAAGGAGGTGAGAAGGGAGGTTTTGTATGGGAATTCCTGAGTCGTATGATGGGCTGGTTCGGATGCTGGATAGTTTGTACGAAGAGATGGATGGATGCTCTTTCTATGAGTATTTGTTTCTAGATGATGAGAAACAGGGAGAGATGCCGAATGCTTATTCTAAGCCTAATGCGGTCTATCTTTATCAGAGTGATAGCACGGCGGAGTACCAGAATCGGAAGATGTGCCGCCGCATCATGTTATCTGATACATGGGAAAAGGATTTTCATGCCTACGTGGAGGAAAATCACTTTTCCCTGTGCAGTGGCTTGTCTTATCGGGGGCGGAGAAGCCGGCTGGAGGATGCACAGCAGATGAATGCGTTAGTATTCAATTTGGACGGTGTCGGGGAGCGGGAGCTGCGTAATCTGCGGACAAGATTCGGGGAGTCCCCTTATTATGCCGGATCCTTGCCACAGCCGACGTTCCTTGTGGCAAGTGGCAGAGGATTACATTTGTACTATGTGTTTAAACAGCCAGTAGACTTGTACCCCAACATCAAACTACAATTAAAGTCTGTTAAGTATGACTTTATCTTCCGTATGTGGGACCCTGGGGATACTTCTACACAGAACAGGGTGCAGTACCCGTCCATCAATCAGGCCTTTCGGATGGTGGGGAGCATTAACGGAAAGTATGGGAATGTAATCCGGGCATACCGTACAGGAGATAAGATAACGCTTGACCTCCTGAACCAATATGCGCGACCAGAGAACCAGGTAGATGTGAATAAGCCCTTCCGCCCGTCTAAGATGACCAGGGCACAAGCGAAAGAATCCTATCCGGAGTGGTACTGGCGCGTTGTGGTGGAGAAGAAAAGGCTGAAGAAATGGGACATCAAAGGGAAGCAGGGATATGCGCTGTATGAGTGGTGGCTGAAGCGGATCGGGGAAGTCAAAGGCGGCCACCGGTATTATTTCATGATGTGTATGGTCATCTATGCCTGTAAGTGTGATGTGCCCAGGGAAAAGCTGGAGAAGGACCTGGAAATGGCCTATGAAAAACTACAGCTAGTGCAGCATGATAATCCGCTCACGAAAGAAGATGTACGCAGCGCGTTGGAGGCTTATGATAAAGAATACTATAATTTTACCATTGCAGATATCGAGAAGTTGACAGATATTCATATCAAGCGGAATAAAAGGAATGGCAGAAGCAGCAAAGAACACTTGCACGGCGAGTATTGGATTGAAAATGGTCGAAAGAGAGTAAATGTTTGTAAGGCCAACAGGGAACTTGCGTTGCAGGAAATGCGTGAAAATGGGGAAATCACTGGGCGTCCCAGCGCAGAGAACATGATACGGGAATATATACAGGAGCATCCGGAAGCCGGAAAGAAGGAGGTCTGTGCCGGGACAGGAAGATCTAAGACTACAGTGTATAAGTATTATGATCGTATTAAACAAGAGCTTACGGGGACAAAACCGTGTGCAGAGAATACCGTGCGAGAATACCTTCTGCAACATCCAGATGCCCGTAAAGTCGATGTCATCCGTGCTACGGGACTGTCCAAACCAACTGTTTACAAATATTATGATCGCCTTAATTAATGCGTAAATAAGACTTTTATGGAATGTAAAAAAGTCTACCATGGATCTATCCTCCTGTATGTCTTAGTGAGATTGACTTACTTGACAAAAAAGTAAATAAATGTTAATTTTGGTAAAAAAGGTCAAAAAATATATTGAGAATCTAAGCCCCCTGTATGCTCTTGGGAGAGGGGGTAAGGGGAGAGGTTTTTGTAATGGATGGACAAGGGGGTTTTAAGAAGGTTCCGGAGTCATATGATGGGCTGGTTCAGATGCTGGATGTTCTGTATGAAGAGGTGGATGGCTGTTCTTTTTATGAGTATCTGTTTCCGGACAATGAGCGGCAGGGGGAGATGCCGGATGATTATTCTAAGCCTAATGCGGTCTATCTCTATCAGAGTGATAGCACGGCGGAGTACCGTGACCGGAAGATGCAGCGGCGTATCATGCTGTCTGATACATGGGAGGAAGATTTCTATGAGTATGTGGCAGGTAATTACCTTACTTTGTGTAGTGGCCTGTCTTATCGGGGATGGAGTAACCGTCTGCAGGATGCCCAAAGGATGAATGCATTGGTGTTTGACCTGGACGGAGTAGGCGTGCGGGAGCTTCGTAATCTGCAGGTCCGGTTTGGGGAGTCCCCCTATTATGTCGGATCCCTGCCGATGCCGACATTTCTTGTTGCGAGTGGCGGTGGCCTGCATTTGTATTATGTTTTTGAGCAGCCGGTAGACCTGTACCCAAATATTAAACTACAACTTAAGTCGTTAAAGCATGACTTTACTTTCCGTATGTGGGATCCTGGAGACACTTCCACGCAGGAGGAGATACAATATCAATCCATTAACCAGGCTTTCCGAATGGTGGGGAGCATTAACGGAAAGTATGGGAATGTAATCCGGGCATACCGTACAGGAGATAAGATAACGCTTGACCTCCTGAACCAATATGCGCGACCAGAGAACCAGGTAGATGTGAATAAGCCCTTCCGCCCGTCTAAGATGACCAGGGCACAAGCGAAAGAATCCTATCCGGAGTGGTACTGGCGCGTTGTGGTGGAGAAGAAAAGGCTGAAGAAATGGGACATCAAAGGGAAGCAGGGATATGCGCTGTATGAGTGGTGGCTGAAGCGGATCGGGGAAGTCAAAGGCGGCCACCGGTATTATTTCATGATGTGTATGGTCATCTATGCCTGTAAGTGTGATGTGCCCAGGGAAAAGCTGGAGAAGGACCTGGAAATGGCCTATGAAAAACTACAGCTAGTGCAGCATGATAATCCGCTCACGAAAGAAGATGTACGCAGCGCGTTGGAGGCTTATGATAAAGAATACTATAATTTTACCATTGCAGATATCGAGAAGTTGACAGATATCCATATCGAACGAAATAAAAGAAATTACCAAAAGCAAAAAGACCACTTAGAAGAAGCAAGGGCGATACGTGATATCCGTATGAGACGGCAGAATAAAGATTGGCGTGAGAATAATGGTCGTCCCAGTGAAGAAAATACCATACGCGAATATCTTAGAGTCCATCCAGATGCTAGTAAAGCAGAAGTTATCAAAGGAACCGGAAAAGCGAAAAATACAGTTCGGAAATATTATGATCGTATCAAATTGGAGCAGATTACAGATTTGAAGGCTAAAGAAGACTATCGGAGATCTGTGCAGCAGGATCGGGAGCGAAGAGAAAATGCAGAAGCGGTTGTGATGGAATACCTCTTGCAGCATCCAAACGCCCGCAAAGTCGATGTCGTCCGTGCCACAGGCCTGTCCAAACCAACTGTCTATAAATATTATGACGCCGCCAGAAAACAGCCAATAACTACGTAACAGCTTAGCTCTTGGCTTCCTGTTACATAACCACACATAAAAGTATAAAAAACAGTTGAAAACGGCAACAAACAGCAGTACACTTTTTGTTAATGAATAGGCATAACTTTTATATAACAATAAAGGAAATAAAAATGTATATACAAATGATATACACATGTATATACAAACGAAATGCAAATGTATATCATTTGTATATACAAAATGAAACTATAAAAATGAAGGGAATGAGTATATGAAAGTACTGGAATTTCCCAGTCAGAGACTGATCATTGATGAGAAATCCCAAGGGCAGGAAGCGGTACTGTCAGTCAATATTAAGGATGTTGATCTTGAAGTTCCACAAATGCCGTCGAAGGGAAGACCCAAGACCAAAAGAGAAAATAAAAAACGTATCAGTCTGGCAGTTTATCCCAGTGACTATAATGACCTGCAGAAGATCGCTTATGTGGACCGACAGAGCGTAAGCGATATCATCACAAAATTAATACAAAAGTATGTCGAGACCAATGCGGACAAGCTGGAAGAATATGACAGGATAACAGGAAAATAATCCAGAAAATCTGCAGATAAGAATTGCCAACAAGGGAAGAAAAATGTATATATAAATGATATACACGTAGATATACAGACGCAATGCAAATGTATATCGTTTGTATATACAAAAATAAATCATAAAAATAGGAGCAGATCTATGAAAGTGATAGCCATGGCGAACCAAAAAGGAGGCGTTGGAAAGACCACCTCAACCTACAATCTGGCCACTGCGAAAGCAATGGAAGGCCATAAGGTACTCATGGTTGATCTTGACCCGCAGTCATCCCTTACCATAGCGACCGGGATAGAACCCGGTGAAGACAGACTGGAAGGCTATAGCAGCGTAGATCTGTTTAACCGCAGGAAAGATCCCGCAGACACGATCTTCCAGGTAAGGGCGGTTCCTTTGGATGAGAAACTCTACATAGTGCCCTCCGATCCGAACCTGTCCTATACAGAAGCGAATATGAACACCCAGGATGCAAAAGACTACTTCGTCAAAGATGCGTGTGAAACGTTTGAGGAGTATGGATTCGATTATATCTTCTTAGACTGTCCGCCCAATCTTGGTCCTTTTGTTATCAATGCGCTGGTGGCAGCCGACGAAGTGATCATTCCGGTGAAGACGGATTATCTTTCCTACAGAGGTGTGGAACTGATCAAGGACAGCGTCAGCCGGGTGAAATCCAATAAGAGAATGAACCCGGGATTGCAGATCCGGGGCCTGATTCCAACGATGTATAGAAGCCAGTCAAATGACAACAGAGATATCTTGTCCATTCTGGAAAAACAGGGTGAGATCCTGGGAATTGTGAAAGAATCTGTTGCGGCATCCAAAGGAGATGTGGATGGCATTCCAGCCGTGATCTGTGAGCCGAAAAGCGATGTAGCTATGTCATATTTTGCTATTGCATCCAAAATATAATTGTATATACATTCGCATTGCGTTTGTATATACAATTGATATACAAATAGATATACATTGTATATACATAAAAATAAGACGAAAATTAAAATGATAGAAATAGTTTGATATAAAAGGAGAACGACATCATGGGGGAGATCAAGAAGAAAGAGAGCACTGCCAGTAAGATTACAGCCAGAGAAAATAAAAGGCAGGAGAACGTTCATCGTGAGAACGAGACGATTCAGAAATTGTCTTCGAAATCCAATGCAAGAGACAAAATGGTCTCGGTAAGATTCAACGGTGCGGCCTATGCCAAATTTCAGAAAGTATGTGAGGCAAGAGGGATGACGGCGAACGGATGCCTTAACATGCTGCTCATGGATTTTCTGAGACAGAATAAAGATATCCTTGGCGAATGATACATAGAAATTCCATAAGAAAATCAAAAAGGTTCAGATTTTTAAAAAAAATTTAAAAAAAATCTTGGCCTTTTATGTCCTGAAATCAAAAATAATTTTGTATATACAAATGATATACATTCGCACTGCATTTGTATATACACGTAGATATACATTCGATATACATTCTTCGATCTGTTCGATCAGCCTTTTTCACCCAAAATAAAAATTTTTTAAAAAAATTTCAAAAAATCTGACCCTTTTTTCAGACTCAAACACACTTCATTATCAAGAGCACGTTTATGCAACTTGAAACCCTAAAATTGCAAATAACGCACCTTGTACTATAAATCCAGATCCTGTCAGCCTGAGAGACGACATAAGGCAGGATCGACAGCTTGAGAGAGGGAGAAAGATGAGAGGATTAAGACGATCAAAGAGATGGCTGGCAATGCTCCTCGCGTTTACATTAGCATTCTCCAATGTGGCATATCTTGATACGCCCATGGTGACTTATGCTGCTGAAGAAACGCCGGACGACACATCTTCCGAGAAAGAAGAGACGGCCGCAGAAGAAACTTCTGAGGACGAATCTGACACAGAACAGGAAGAAGCGGCGCCAGAGGAAAGTTCTGACAGCCAGGAAACAACAGAAGAGCCGACGGTCGAAGAAGAACCGGAGCAGCCGTCTGTTGAAGAAAAACCGACAGAGCCCGTAGAAGGGAATCCTGAGGAAACGATTCCGGATACGGAGATCGTAGAGGAACCGACCGAAGAAGACCCGGACGAGGTAATAGAAGAAGAGGTTCCTGAGGAAGAAGAGAAGGACGAAGAAGACGAGAAACCGGCGACTTACGAAGTTACCTTCAAGGCTTCCGGCGATAACGGTACTGTTAAGGTCAGAATGCCCGACAGCGAAGAGTCCGAGAAGATCGACCTGAATAAAGGCTTCTCAGGGACTGTAGAAGAAGATTCCACAGTTACCTTCAGCGTGCAGGCAGACGAAGGCTACAGCATTGATAAAGTAGAAGTCAATAAAGAGCGCAAATACGCTGACAGCCAGGACGGAGACGTCTATACCTACGAACTGGAGAACATCGATTCCGAGAAGAATGTTAAGATCTTTTTCGTAGAAGAAGAACCGGAGGAAGAAGTAGAAGAAGAGCCGACGGAAGGAGAAGAAGATCCTGAACTCGAATCTTATAAGCTGACCGTGAACGTTCCGGAAGCAAACGGAACCGTGACAGTCACCACTCCGGAAGCGAAGAAAGCAGATGCATCCAAAGGATACAGCACAACCGTAGAGGAAGGCTCCGAAGTCTCCCTGACCGTAGCGCCGGACGAAGGATACGAGATCGACAGTGTTTCAGTGAACGGCAAGGACGCTGAGGCATCCACCGAAACAGAAGACAGTTCTACATACGAGATCGCAGAGATCAAAGAAGATACAGAAGTGACCGTTACTTTCGCAGAGAAAGAAGCGGAAGACGATCCTGCATTAGAAGAAGAACTCAATGAGTATGAAGTGACCGTAGACGTCCTGGAAGACAAGGGCGCTGTTGAAGTGACCACTTCCGAGGGCAAGACTGTTGACGCTTCCGAAGGATACAGCGAGACAGTCAAAGAAGGAAGCACAATCTCCCTTGAAGTTGAGCCGGAGAAAGGCTACAAAGGCGTTGTAAAAGTAAATGGCAAGACAGTCAAAGCGACCTCCAAGTCCTTGAAGAGCGCTGTCTATGCTGTAAAAGAAATAACAAGTGATATTGCAATCGAAGTTAGCTTCGTAGAAGAAGCTGACTTATCCCTTATGCCCAAACAGGAACTCACTGCTGAGGCAGGCGGCGTTACCGTTACCGTCAAAGCAGAAGCAGGCGTCCTGCCGGAAGGCACTAAGGTAGTGGCGAAAGAAGTATCTTCCAGCAAAGTGGAAGACGCGATCGCCGAGACAATGGAAGAAGACAAAGAGATCGTAAGCACCACAGCGATCGACGTTACCCTGCAGGATCAGGACGGCAACGAAGTGCAGCCGGCAGAAGGACGGAATGTTGTAGTTGAATTCTCCGGGATCTCTACAGATGGCGAAGCAGACAGCATGGCAGTGTATCATGTAGATGATGCTGGGGAGTCTGCGGATAAGGTGACTGGGGATAGAGCGGTTAGCGACAGCGTTGTGTTTACGGCCGGGCATTTCTCTATTTATGTTGTTGTTAATAATGTCAGCATGGGAGATTACACGAACAGAATATATGAATGTGAAGCCGGCTCTAGTTTTACAGTAGAAAGTTATAAAAATTGGAATTCCTCATATTGGAGCTCCAGTAATGATAATGTTGCAAGAATTACAAGTGGTAATAATAAATACGGAAGCAAGACGATAACAGTTAAAATCAGTGATAATGCAGCAGATGGAGCAACTGCTGTTATTACGCGTAATAAAAGTATTCTTAGTAGTGATAAAGAACAATTTACAATTAAAGTAAAAAATGAAACATCCGGTGTTACGCCAGTTTATGTATATTTGAAAATAAATGGCAGTACGGAAGGATGGGTAGCAAATAAAGAAGGCTGGTTTACAATAGGAAAAATAGAGGTTCCAGGTTTAGAATCAGCTACAAAGTATAAACATAATCAAATATACAATGGCTTTATAGATGAAAAAGGTATTATGAATATAATTAGTACATCTTTGAAGCGACATCCAGATAATAGTACTTGTTATTTTGATCCTTCTTCAAGTGATGTTTATCAAAAAGATTTGATAGTTGCTCAAGGAGCAACAGGTTATTTAGATGAGGCTCAAGATGGAGTTAATGCGTGGCATTTGAATTTTTATATGAATGCGCCAAAGAAAGTTACTTTAACGATTAATTATGTAGACACAGAGGGAAATATTGTACATGAGCAATATAAAGAAGAGAAGAATTTTGGTAGCACCGTAGAAGATGCAGAGAAGTTCCTTGGTGCTGCTGATCCGACATTTAAAGGAAGGATCACAAGCGGAAGCCTTGTAGCAGAAAAAGATCTTGGTGAAATAAGCTATATCAGGACAAATGCGTCAGTGAACGAGATTGGCGAGTATAAAGATGTCTTGACAGTAAGCTACAAGGAAAATAGTAATTACAATGTAACGGTGGTTCCTGGTAAGTTTAAGATTACAGGCTTATCTTATATTGTAAGATATGTAGATGAGAATGGAGAACCTGTAGAGAAAGAGAAGAAAGTACCGGATCAATCTCTCAATAAAGATATAACAGAAGATGCAATAACCATTTCAGGCTATGCATTAGACGAAGCAGAGAGTTCTAAGACAATAACAATTGATGCTGATGAAACGAAGAACATTATTACATTCGTATATTCAGTAGATACAATGTCTGATCCGGATGAGGACACAGATGATAATCCAGAAAATGGTGACGGCGTACCGGATAAGTACCAGATAAGAATAAGCTTTGCAGTATCAAATGGTACATGGGTAGCCGGAAGTATAACAAGCAGAGTATTAACTCTGAAAGATGCTGATGGACACAGGGATGTAGATGGAACTGCAACAGTGGCTGCAAGTATGGTTCCTAGATCAAGAGCTAATAGAGGTTATGAGGATGGTAAGTGGAATGTAAATCCGGCAAACTATAAGCTGACAAAGATTGATGATGGTAAAGTATTCAGAATCCGTTACAGCGAAATTCCGGGTACACCGACACCCGACCCTGAACCAGAGCCGGAACCAGATCCGACACCGACACCAGTACCGCCTACACCAACACCTGAGCCTACGCCAGAACCGGCACCCGCACCTACACCGGCGCCTGCGCCCGCTCCGGCACCTGCACCAGTTGCAGCAGCTCCGGCAGCCCCAGTAGTAGCCGTACCAGATGCACCGGTACCGCTGGCAGGAATTGACCTGGGTGAAGAAGAGGAAGGTGAAGAACCTGTAGGTATTGAACAAGTAGTTAACCTTGATGAGGAAGAAGTTCCTCTCGCAAACGAAGATTTACATGATTGCTGTATCTTCCATTTCCTGGAGATGCTGCTTGCACTCATCTTGCTGGCATGGTATACACATGACTCCAAGAAACGTCAGCAGAAGATTTTCGAGCTGAGAGAGCAGTTAGGAACGGAACAGACGAAGAGAGGTATCAGCCCTCGCAACTACAGCGCAAGGTAACAAGACAACAAGGCAGTACCAAAAGGAGGTAATCATATGCAGTTATACGAATTTGTACACAGCTCTTTTGGAATGTGCTTCTGGACTGGAATGTCAGTGATCGTTGCGCTCGGAATGGTGATCATGGGACTGGTACACGGACACAATCAGAAGAAACGTGATAAAGACTTTGAGAAAGATCTGGAAGAGACACTGAATAACATCAATCCTGCGGCAGGAAATGCCGCAGGAGGAGCCGGAAGGTAACAACGAAAGGAGGAAGCGGATATGTCATATATTTTTCAACACACCGTATTAGGCTTTTGCTGGTGGGATCTGCCCGCGTTGATCGTCTTGATCGTTGTCGCTGCTTATTTTATCATTAAGCATCGTAACCTGAAGGAAGAACAGAAGGATCTCGAAGACCAACTGTCCGGCATCTACACAGATGACACGATGGGAGAGAAGAAAGTCTGAGATAAGTTAAGAATAAGTGATATAGGCCCTGTGGCGGTATGCTGCAGGGTCTTTTAATATGTCCGGTCCTCGGCTTTACGCTTGCGCACTTTTTCAACCCATTTATACAGAGATTCTTCTTCCTGGTTAAATTTATCTCGTTGCTTTTTTTGCATTAATTCCACAAATAGAGCGCTAAGTTGATAGATTTCCTTTTGGTAGAGTAACTGGATCATGATCAGGTCATTTTCAGAGGCGGCAGCTTTATCTATGATCCATTCACATTCCTCAAAATCAAATACATTTTCCTGGTATACATTCCCATTCTTGTCCAGGATTGAGAAGTGATGCTTCTCACCTTTGATAATATAATAATCTTTGTATCTATGGCCATAAATGCCATTTTTGTAAGTGCGGTATCTTGCCATATAACACCTCATATGATGGTTAGTTGTCGGGGGTTGTGGGGTTACTGTACTGTAGCTGGAGTTTTAACGTAATATTATCATAATCTTTCCTGACCATGTCAAAAAGACGCCTAAATGGGGTAGTTCTGGTATCTTCTGAAGTTGATCTTACGATATTGTAGTAATAGGTTACAAAGTCTGTTGCGAATAGATCCCAATCTGAGAAGTCAACGATTCCGGCGACGCGGCCATATATTGCGGCATCATAAAGGGCGCATATTTGGGTTTCTGTAAATTCTCCATTTAGACAATCAGCAAGAATTTGATGTTTTGATTGTAGGTCCTTAGTATTTTCAGATAATGGCTTCTGGGACTCATTTTGGAGTTGCTTACCATAATTCATGAAGAACAGGTCTTCCAGATTTAGCTGGTGGTAATTTAGATCATCTTCAATGACCGTATATTCTGCATCGATGATAGTGTCTGTAAGCTGTTGTTCGGGGTTTGTTTTCCCCATCATATAGAAATTGATCGTCCGTATGGCTTTTGTTTTATTGTGGTAGATGTCTTGATGCTGTCCTTCATAAGCAACTTTTATGTCTGTATATTTGTTGATTTCTTTTATGGCTGGATTTAGGACATCTCTTTTGAAGATAGCCCAATTTTTCCAATGTTCTGGTATAATAGCGATGCTTGCACCGGTTTCTTCGTCGAGAATGTTGTCTGCAATCCTCCGTTGCAAGTCGTAGATGCTTCCTGTCCCGTTTTCAAAAGTCCATTTATGATTATTATATTGATAACTCTTAAGTAACTCATAGAGCCGGGGAGAGTAGCGGTGTTTCATTAAAGTTATATTCTGTAGTTTATAAGTTGTATAAAAGTGACCATCCAGCTCCCTTTGCTTTTGTAGTTCATATAGAAAAGGGAACATGTCTTCATGGAAACTAATTTCAATATCACCTGTTCCTTTGTTCATATGTACGATGTTAAACCACTTTACAAGAGCCTCTGTCTGTTCGTCTAGATCAATCCACCACTGCATAGAGGATAGGCGGGTCAGCATTGCCTTAATGCTTTTATAAGAGGCTTCTCCATTCCATTTGATGAGAGCCTGAAATTCCCTGCAATTAAAGATATACTGTTTCCCAGGTGTATCATCAGGCCGAATCTGCGATATGAGATATAAAATAGCCTTATTTTCAATCGTGCTCAAAGCAAAACGGCTGTCTTGTATCATTTTATTGTCTTTGGCAACAAGGTTATTTCTTGCTTTTTTCAGATCAAATGAGTTTCCCATATTTTTTACCGCATTTTTACTCACAATTTATTTTTACGATTTATATTATACTTTTTTTGATAAATTTTTCAAGAAAAATATATAAAAAATGATAATATTTTCTGTATTGTATACATGAATACAGCACTTTTACTCACATCAACCGCACTTTTACTCACATTTGACCGCACTTTTTCTCACAGTTGAAACCCGCAATCCCTTGCGGTTGCTGCGTTTCAGAGGGGGGATAAAATATATATATAATAGATAGATAGATAGAT
>OFFQ01001115.1_pt1 | contig 16960 bp, 22 predicted proteins | sample 1521411 | NCBI WGS metagenome assembly OFFQ01 (sample SAMEA3504110, study PRJEB24116) | mouse gut metagenome | biome: mouse gut; feature: mouse-associated habitat; material: faeces | place: Denmark | collected 2011 | reverse complement strand
CTGATAACATTCTACACCTCAAGTCAATGCACTGTTATTTTATTGGATTGCTATAGTATAGGAATCGTCAATGCTGAAACACCAATCACCATTGTAAGACTTCCTTGGCTTACGGGTGATGGCCTTTCCATCTCCCTCAACGGGTTTTAGCCGGATCGTTGAGCTGGTGGCCTTGATGATCTCGTAGGTAACATGGATACGCTCCCATTTGGGCGAATCACCAACACGAACATACTGCTCCGCTGTAAACTGTTCGCCTACAGTAAACGGGTGTGTCTCTCGAAGTTCCTCTGCCTTAATGATCTCCTTGATTTCGGCATAGGCAGCTTGGAGAACCATTCCCTTTGCACCCCCGGTCAGGATACGGTAGGTGATATTCTGTGGGCCAGCTCCAATTACTTCAACCTCGGAATCAAATCCATCATTCAACCGAACCTGAAAGCCAATCTTGATGTTATCCTTGCTGAACCGAATACCGCCGCACTGGTCAACACAGGCTTCCAGAAACGCTTGCTTGTCCATGGCCTTTTCCACAAGTTCCAGTTCCCGCTTGATCCAGTCATTCACTACCTCGGCGGTGATAGGAGCGCCATCAAACTGCTTTTTCTTCTCGCCGTTCTCAATGGCATATAGGGTCTGCTCATAGTGAATGATGTTCTTCTCCCTGGCCCTGATCTCCTTCCTGCACTCTTTGATACGGCGGTCAAGATAGGCAACATCCCGGTATTTGGCTCCATCTGCTGTCGCTTTGGCTGTCCGCGCCCTGTCTTGGAAATAGCTGCTTTTACGATATTCCTCGAAACCTTTTTCGTACTTTGCAAACATCCGCTCACGCTGGCGGGCAAACGCCTGACTGCCAGCATGACCCGCAATGATGGGCTGGGTAAAGAACGCAATATCACCGTGCATCCGGTTAAGGGGCTGCTGCAAGGCTACTCCCCGGCGTTCTGCGTTCTCTGCGTACTGTTCGTAACGCTCGGCCCGTTTCTCGGCCCGTTCTGCCTGACGCTCCACCTGCTCGGAGAAGGAAAGGCGCTCCCCCTGACGTTGTTCCTCGGTGAAGCCCAGTTTGGCGGCAACCTGCTTCGCTCTCCACAGGTTCGGTTCCTTGGCCCTGCTCACCCAGCAGTTCCCGGTACGGCTCCACAGGAATGCACTTTTCAAATCGGATTTCTGCTCCACACTCAGGGCAGCATACTCGGATTTCTCGAAATGAAGCTCAATTTTTGTAGTTTCCAGATTGAAGATATACGGTTTCATCCTCAGACCACCTCTTTTACGATGCCGTACACATCATCAACATAATAGGCCCCAGTGAAGAAGTTGAAGATTGCCGTACACCGAACGCCGTTTACCTCTGCCAGATACCGATTGTCCCCGATCTGCCGGATGATTACAGCCTCACCCATCACATGGCGGTCATGCTCGTAGTCTTTCAGACTGTGGATATATGCTTTGACTTTCATGCTCTGCCTCCATAAAATAGTAGTGGCTGGAGCCGATGAACACCGGCCCCGGCCATACGATGTACCCTGCTCTCAGCCAATAGCAGCTCTGGCCCGAAAACAGAAACTTTTCATGCAGCTTTCGGCGGCACTCCTTGGCATCTTCAAGCGCTTCGCGGCTTCATGCAGTGCAAAACCATCCACCAGCAGGTTGATGATCCTGGCCTCTTTCGGAGTGGCGACCTTCACCACCTGTTCCAAGAGAGCTTTCCCCTCAGCTCGCCGTTCCGTATCCTGTCTGGAATCTGTCAGCGCACTGCCAGCATCATTCAGGCTCACAGTGATACCACAACGCTTCGCACGGGAATGATACTCCCCATCTCGGAGAACAGCATCCTTCATGGATCGGAACGCCATCGCTTCAAACTCCACCCCAACAGGCGGGGTGCGAAAATACTGCTGTACGGCGGAAAGATAGCCGAAGGTCACGATGTCGTAATAGTCGTTCATCGGGAGATGCTTACGGCGCAGGAAATCAACAACCAGATCGTGTTTCTGCTCCGCAAATCCTCGTTCCTCCCGTGTCATAGGACGCAAAGCCCTCATTGTTTTCAGCTCCTTTGTGTTGGTTTATTGATATATGGAACAGTTCCCATCAGGGGATGTCTGTTACCCCAACCAGCCATAGACTGTCTTCAGTAATCAGGCGGTGTTCCCATGCGAGCTTCAGACGCTGGGAGATCAATTTCTCAGCCAGCATGATCCCAATGCCGCCGACATCTGTTCCACCTTCATCGGGTAGGGCATCCTCCCAGTCCTCGGGGGTAGCCTGTGTAGATTGTAAGAGTTGACAGAGTTTGGAAAGCGGCAGACGATAGCCGATAAATGTCACATTCCAAAACGAGCTGTCTACCGCATTGACCTTGCACTGGATTTGAAGCCCCAGGATTTCCTTGATCTCTTCTGCTACGATGCTGCGAACCTTGTACCAATTCAGTTCAACAGCACGTTTCTCAGATATATCCTTCATATCTGAATGACCTCCTATAAAGAAACAGCGGGGCAGTTGCCCTACCCCGCTGTTTCCCTAACGATTCATATTCTCAAATTCCTGCTCAGACAGGCTCGGGATCTCCCATACTTCCGGCCTGCGCTCAAGCTCAACTACCAAAATTTGCACAGCAACACCTTCTCATTGATTTTTCATGAGCTTTATGTGCCGCAGTCCCTCCGGCTCAACTCCGGCATCTGTCAGGAACTTCCGGGCCTGTTCTTCGCTGTCGAACACCCTGACCTCACCGTTATCATCAAGAAGGAACTCCAACGCACTGTTGATCGTGATCCCATCCACGGGACGGGCAGCCACGACCCGAGTCATTGGTATACCTTCTCAGGGGACAAGTCGGTGATCTCCCCATCGTGCCAAGAAATACGGTGCTGATCAAATAACTTCTCAACCTCTTTCTTAGCGTCATCCTCGCTCTCAGCCTCAACATGGACACAGCCGTATTGCAAAGCGGTGACGTAAACACAGAACTGCATTATCAGCCCTCCTTGATAGCGGAGGAAGTCAGCGTCAGCCTCAGCATCAATGTGTCAAGAGCCTGACTGTCCCGCCGCAAATGGGCCAGATATTTCACATCCGACTCGTTCTGGGAACTGTTTTCGTTCAGCAAATCCTCGTTCATCTCCTGACAGAAAACGATTGTATCTTGAATTGTATAGGGTTTGTCCCCCCGGTGGCTGTCCCCGTGCTGCTCGTCATGCCGGACGGTCATACCTGAATCGTCTGCCATCAGGCAGTAATCGTGTACTTTCAGATAGCCGAGTATCATGCCAGCCTCTTCGCCGGACAGCGTAATGCCCTGTGCCAGAGCTGCCGCCACAAGCACCCCGGCCTCATTGATCCTGACCCTCCGCTTTGTCTGATTTCCGACCTCAAACTCGCCACGTAGCCAGCGAATGGCCTGACGCTTCCGGGCAAAGTCCTCCGTCCAGGCATCCCCGGTCGAATTGTCCACCGCCACCCATGTATGCCCTTCCTTCGTCAGAAACAGCCCCAGCGGGATACGGGAATCTATTACGTTCAGCAGTCGCTTTTGGTTGACCCGGTGAATCCTGATCCTACTCATCCGTTTCCACCACTTCTAAAGTAAAGATAGGAAAGCTGTCCCAGTTAGCATCTGCGGGAGATTCAATCCCATACAGCGCAAGAACGGCCTCCTGTGTTTCCGGCGTCAGATCCCGGAAATAGATTTCAAGTTCTTTCATGGATTTTACTCATTCCTCACGAAAAGTCCGCTTCACTCAGGCAACCGATCCAGTAGGATGCTCCGGGCGTGTGATTGAAGTCGCAGTTCTCGATCCGCCGCTTGATCTCCGCCAGCTTTTCTTCCCGCTGCTCCGAGTGGTTATGGAAGAACTCTCTGGCCTCCCGCCGTCCCTGCTCAAATTTGTCGTAATCAAAGGTTTCGTTCATCATGTGCCGGAGAGCTACCGCAGACATTTTTACGGTTTCAAACAACTCTATTTCCCCTTTCTGAAAAAGCAAATGGCCCGGCATCCCCACCGTAAGGCAGGGGCGCCGGGCCATCATAGCGTATTTTATCTTAGCTGGCCTCGGCCAGATCGGGAACCAACTGGGCGGCGTTCACGATCTCCATGAACTGCTGCCCGAACGTCCTCGCCTGTGCAGCTTCCTCCGGGCTGAGGGTGCCCACCGTCTGGAAGTTGAACAGGGCGTAGGGCTTGCCCTGTTTGCTGCTGGCCTTCTCCAAGGTGATCTTTGTGACCACGCTGGAGATGGGTGTCAGGGTACTCAGCAGACGGGTGGAGTATTTCAGAAACCGGGGCTTGCTGGTCACGGGAACCCGCACCAGCAGAGGGATGATGCTGTTGGGCCGCAGCAGGAACAGCAACACAGATTCCTTACACGCCTTGGCGTTGCTGTCGCCGTCCTTGGAGCCGAAGTCGTTGTAGGGGCAATGAGCACAGGCTTTTCCATCGTGGGAGATGATGCTGTTCTGGCTCATGCAGACGGGCGGAGTCCCCTCCACCGGGTCAGGGGTGTCCCAGTAGGCCCTGGGCGTGGTGTAATCCAGAATGATACCAGACAGCTCCATGGCAGCCTCGTTCCCCGCCAACCCCGGCACCTCGAACACCGTGGAACCGCCGGAGGGCGACTTCACGATGTCAAAGAGATCCAGCGTCAACGGCTGGCTTTTCAGATTGGCCCGAATGATGTCCAGGGCGTTGTTCGTCAGGGCCAGATAGGTGGAATCCACCGAAGCCAGGGAAGCGTCGTTGGCAGAAGCAACCGTGATATTCGGTTCTCCGGCAGACTGCTGCAACTCCTGTACTTTTCCGCTGATGCGGCCTTTCAGTTTTGTGTTATCCATGAGGAACCTCCTGTTTAGCTGGCCGTTTTGACTTCAAAGCGGCGAAATGATATTCTATTGATATATTTTTTGCACAGCTTGGGATGTTCGGCTTTCATCGTCTTGCCGTCAAGCCGCTCCTGAGACACGCTTTTCCAGGTGACAATACGATCACCAGCAGTCCCGACCTCGTTTTCTCCCATCATCTCCTTCAGAAGATTTTCGGCCTTCTGCTTTCGCTCGGTGACGATTTCCAACTGCTCACAGGCTTCATCATATTGAGCCAGCAGATCAACGGCGGTGTCGGGCAGGGTGATGTGGGACTGAGGGATGCTGTCATGGAACCGATCAGCTAGGAACTTGGCCGAAGCATCGGAGCCGTCCAGCGGCGGGGGAGTGCAGTCCTGCACATGGTTCCAGAAAATGGTTTCCAGCTCAATGAGCATAGAAATCAGTTCTTCGTCACGCTCTACGAACTTCCACTTGAAAGTGTTGCCGCCGATCAGGACAGCGATATAGAACCCAGCGTATCCCGTAACTGCCATGTAATGCTGCACCTGGAGCATGTATTCGTCGGGGATCGTATCCTCCCATTCGCCAGCCTTGTAAGCAGATGCAGTCTTGGCCTCAAATCCGCAAGTCCCAACATCCAGAACTTCACAGTTTCCGTCAAGGTTGGCGAGCATGAAGGGGTGTTCCTCGCTCTGGAGAATATAATTGGCAAGGTTGACCTTGATCCCGGTACGCTTGGTGAACTCGGCCCGAACGAAGGGTTCAAGCTGTGTCCCCCAGTAGGCAGCTTCCCCAGCCTCCTGCGCCTGGAGTTGGTTGGTCTTTTCCATCCACAGCTCCACCGGGGACTTGTAGCGGTTGATTCCACAGACCACAGAGGCATCAGAGCCGCCGATACCCTGCTTACGGTACTCCAACCAGTCAGCGTAGGGCATATTTTCAGTAGAAACTAAAATTTTTGCAGGCATATTTTACGTTCACATCCTTAACAAAAATAGGATAGAGGGCGCACGGCGACAGGCCGCACACCCTCTATCGCTTATGTTCCTTTACGCCGCCGCCAGTACCATCTTGTAGGCCCTGTCGATCATGGGGTTGCCCTCGACAGTCCGCAGGAACAGGTTCTCGTTGTAGTTCTTGGTTTTGCGGATGGGATCGGCATGGGTGGCGAAGTCGCTGACGGCGTTGACGAAGCGGTAGCCGTTCTTCCCCACGTTGGAGAGGTCGGGAGCCTCCCAATAGCGCCGCTTCATATCCTCCAACAGCCGCAGATTGTTCTTGCGCTGGACATCCGGCAGATCAGCGGTGACAGGAAAGAACTCCTGCATGAACTCCATCACCTTCTTATCGGTGAGCCTGATTTTGGACAGGGCATCAATACCACGGCCCAGCTCACCCATGTACTTCTCAGCAAGGCCCAATGTTTCCTCGGCCTCATGGACGCGGAGCATGACATTCTCGGTGTGCTTGGTTGTCCAGATACGCTTGGCGGTATCCAGAGCCAGGTTGAGAGTGTTTTGACACACCACCCGGATGGGGGTCATGGCAACTTTGATGCCAGAACTGCCGTCGTGGGAGTTCATCACCACCAGATAGGGTGCAATCTCGTCCCCGGCGATGATGTAACGATGGGGCATCCGGGCAAGCATCCAAACCTTGCGGCCACCCTGCAAGGCCCCGGCAGTCTCGTAGGTCACGCCAGCCCCCAGCAGATCATCGGTGAACTGGAAAGCGTCCTCGTTCTGCACCACCTTGTACCTGTCGGACACGATACCGAGAGGGGCGTTGTCGATACTGCGGGTGTTGACCTTATACCCAGGGATCAGGGAGCCATCCTCGGCATAGACGTTCTTCTGCTCCACCGTCCAGTCAAGGCCAGCGTAGATCAGGGCATCGGCAGAGGTGGGAGCCTCCTGCACCTCAGTCCCCAGGCCATGCCAGGGCTTTTCACGGACATAGAACATGGTTTCAACATTAGCGGGCATAATCCGTTCCTCCTATAATTGATTGAGATTTGCAGATCAACGTAGTGAAAGAGGGCCTCCCACACGGGAAGCCCTCTATTCCAGGTGCGTATCAGGGTTGTCGTAGAACTTCGCAGGTTCCTCCTTTTCATCAGAGCTTTGCACCGCCGTCAGCAGCACAGAAAGGGCCAGCAGAATTGCCTTGACGGATCTGATCGCCTTTCGTTTGCAGTCCTATTGCGTGAAGTGCACCTTTGGGAGCCTTCATCATAATCCCCGCCCGACGGACCAGACAGGTGGTAACACCCACGTTATTACCGCCGTAAATATCGTCGATCATGCTGTTTCCCACATGAGCTGCACGGGAACGATCAACACCGAAATGATCCAAAAGTTTTTCAAAGTTTTGTCCATGAGGCTTTTGAGCATGAGCAATATACCAGTCGGCGCCTAACTGCTTACAGGTATCCGATACGATACTTTCACTGGTATTGCTCAACAGCGCCAAGGTAAACCCGATTTCCTTTAACTGAGAAAACTTGTGAACTGCTTTTTCCGGCATCCTTACACCGCTCCCTAGGTATCCCTCTATCTTATCAATGCCGCTGTCCTGGATGGTATCATCAATATCAAAGGAAATCAGTCGTATGCCCTGATTCCACAATCTCTGATGCCAGTTCTGCTCCTTCAACATACGAATCTGTTACCGTATCTCTATAAGAAGCATAAAGCTGGGCAAGTGCGCTTGGGTTTGCCATTTCAGAAATCTGCTATGATAGCTGCAAAAAAATTGCCCGCGGAGAATATGTGGATATGACCTCCATGTTTGATGTGGAAACGATTCAGGAATATGTTCAGAAATATATGAGAGAACACAAGAAGTCCGATACATAGGAGGCCCGTTTATGGATAATTCTGCAAAGATTCTGCTGCTGGGAAAAACCGGAGTAGGAAAATCTTCGTTTATCAACTACTTCTTAGGGAAGAACGTCGCAGAAGCCGGGGCGGGAAAACCGGTTACAACAGAATATTTTATTCCGCATGAGATTGAGGGTGGCCGTTACCCTATTTTGATTTTCGACACAAAAGGTCTGGAGGCAAAAGGTGCATATAATCAGCTGGACAAGATCATCCAGGGAATCAAGCAGAGGAATAATAGCGATGATATTCTGAACTGGTTTCATACAATTTTCTATGTCGTTTCCATGACAAATCCCCGTTTTGAAGATTTTGAGGCCATGTTTATCAGCACGTTACAGAAAGAACTCTCCCAGCACATCCATATCATCATCACGCACTGCGATGCCTGTAAACCAGAGAACGTTGCCAATATGCGGCGCACAATTACTGAGAAATTAGGCAACATGGAAAATGTTGAAATATTTGAGGCAGTCTGTGTCAGCATGAAAAAGCGCAATGGCCAGGTCGCGGAGCCGTATGGAAGAGAGGTCATATCAGAGCGTGTCTTCGATCTTCTGCTGAAAGACGTAGCTTACAAACTGTCTTTCGACTATGCGCACACCTTGTGGAACACGTGGCGTCAACTGGTGGATGATGTTTTCGCAGAAATGGACAGTTTTGTCGATGAAACTGTGAAATTTGGTACGCTACTTAAATTTATAAAAGATGATACACAGGCTTCAGAGAATATTGACAGACGTATGGAAGAAACGTTTTCTAAACTTGATGAAAACATTGAAACCATACAGAGGCAAACAGACGAACGCTTTAACAAAATCCTTTATCCTGTTGTTATAAGTGAGGCAACACCAGCGTTGATTGCTCCGCCTATCAATGTCCCAACCCCTGGAATCAATTTGAGCAGCCCGCCGGCAAATGCTTTTCCTAAATTTGAAATGACAATATTTCCTATCAGCGCCTTGGAAATGCTTGCAATATTTTCCATTCCGTAGATATGAATGATATTTGTTGACATCGTGATCTGCAATGGTGTCAACAGAGCGGCATCCGATACAGGAATAGGCGACGCACCAATACCAGCGGCAGTAAGAGCGTAGAATCCAATCCTTGCAGTCGCAGCCTCACGCTTAGCTTTCAAGCTAATCATCTGCGAGGCGATAAACGCTTCTTTCAGATCCGTGTCATCCAACTGATTCGCTGCCCAAGTCATTAGCTTTTCCAGATCAAGCGTTAGATTTGGGTCAGTAGACACCTCAAATACAGGCAATGCCGTTCCCATATCGTTGCCTATAATCTGCTTAAAGAGTTTAGCTGTGCTGCCGTTTTCGTCATCTTCATCACATTTTGTTAATACAACAGCAACTCTGCTCTGCAAATCTTGATCTCCATGCAGAAGTTTCAGGATTTGAGTATCATAAACTTGAATCCGACCTCCTGCCACGGAGATGCAAAACCATACAATATGAATTTTTTCAAGAGAAGCCTTTTGACGATTTTCCTCCATTTTTCTTTTAATCGAATCATGGTAGTCTGAAAAACTTTCCCCGCTCCCATCCTCCATCTCGTATCCACGGCTGTCAATCAGGTTCACGCCCATATCATGTTCTCTGCCCCAATAGGTTTCAAAGCCGTCGGTTCCCCGTGAAGTATCATTGACAGGGGCCAGTTTCTTGTTAAAAATCAAATTGATAAGAGAACTTTTTCCGCATCCAGTTGCACCAAGCAGCATGATATTGGGAAGCAGTCTTTTTTCTCCAGAAAACTTTTCCCATTCAGACCGTATGGTTTCTTCATAGGTGTTTGCCACTATAGTTACCTCCTCCATATCTCGCTGTTATGACCAGATCATTTCTTGTGTCTGATGATCTTCTTTAGTTCCTGCTCTACTTGCTCCTTGGCGGCAATTTTCCCGGCGTTTATCACCATTTTTCCTACAAGCTGCTCAGTTTTTTTCTGCATTTTCTTTTTCAGCTTCGCACTCATAGTAAACTCTCCTATGTATACCTGGGGACACTTAGTTTAGCGTTGATATAACGGCTTTTCTCTCAACTGGTAATACTGATCGCCCTTGACGCTCTTATGGTGCTTGCGCCAAATTCCCCGCTCCAACAGCCGTTCCCGTATCAAATGCCCCTTCGTTCGCAGTCCAGCAGTTTTCATAGCAAACTTCGCAACTTTCAAGGAGACACCAGCCCGCCGAATCAGGCAGGTAGTAACTCCAGCCCGGTTCCCTCCGACCACATCATCCCGCATACTGTTGCCAACGTGGGCCATCTGAGATGGTTCCACTTGGTAAAGTTCCATCATTTTTTCAAAATTCCGTGTTTCCGGCTTGCTCGCTCTTGCAATGTAGCCGTCCGCCTGCAATTCCTCGCAGACATCCTTTGCTATCGAGGCCTTGGTGTTCGTCAGCAGAGTAACCGTAAACCCCATAGATTTCAAATTCCGAAACAGCTCTTTTGCGTCATCGGGCATCGTAACTTTCACCGAAGGAATACTACCCCGAACTTTATTCCAGGCAGAATCAGTAATGGTATCGTCAATGTCAAAGGAAATCAGCTTGATGCCATTCTCTTTGAGCTTTCCATAGTCGATCTTGTAAATGCTCTTTTGATAGACATCCGGAACAAAAACCAACAAATCTTCATCAGAATAGCCCTCTAACTCGGCTTTGAAGGCAGCCCGATCTGATTTCTCGTCGTCCAGCTTTTTGGTCACTTGACCAAGAAGAAACTCCTGTATCTCTCCAGGCAGCTTGTCCACATCTACACCCAGGATCTTTGCAAGGTCTTCACCTTTTTTGATGATTCCCATATCAAACGCTCCTCCTCAACCGGAAATTTGTACGCCTATTTGATTATTATACTCCAAATACCCCTTTCAGTCAATATAAATACCCCTTTTAGATGTTTCTTCCTGCACATCACCGCAGGTAAAATAATTAAGGGGTGATTGCATGGACTATAAGAGGTTAGGGGAGCGGATCAGAGAAGAACGCTTACGGCTGAACCTTACCCAAGCCCAGCTTGCGGAGGCTGTTGATATATCAGATACCTACATGGGCGCGATTGAACGAGGAGAGCGGAGCCTGACGCTGGATACTCTGGTGCGGCTCGTCAATCGGCTGGGCGTGACTGTTGATTATTTGCTGTCCGATTCCGTATCTGACAGTGACGCCAACATCATGGAGCAGTTCAAACAGATTATGGATCAGCAGCCATTGGAGCGCAAGCAGATGGCAATCAACGTATTGCGAACGATTTTCACATATTTTGACGTAGAAGGGGTGTAGCGGACTACGCCCCTTCTACCTTTCCGATGCGAAGGTTTCTCACAAACTCTACATCGTCCATTAACCGCCGCACAGCCATATTGACAAGGTACTCGACGGACAAATCGTACTCGGCAGAGAGCGCCCGCAGCCTGTCATACAGCATGGGGGCGGTGAGCTGGACGGTAAAGGTTTCTTTTTCAAACATAAAATTCCTCCATCGTGTCTAAGCACAGGCATCCCAACCGGCCGCCCTGAAATATGCAGCCACAGTCGATGTCAATCAATTTTTCTTTCCGATAGATCTTCGCCGGGGTCTCTTCCTCTCCGCTTTCCACAGCAAAGAGCTGGACGGGTGTGTGACCGAAAACAACATACTTATCCGGGTAGTACACGGTATCCGGTTCAGGACGGCACCAAAGGATCTCATTCGGTTCATAGTCAGACAAGGGCCGGGAGGAAGAAAAGTTGTCCAATCCTCCATGTACGAGGACGAAGTGCCACTCTCCAATTTCTACTTCCCGGTAGAGCGGCATTTTCCGCATATACTCCCAAACGATTTGCGAGGGTTCATCGTTCAGCCAGAGAAAGTCCGCTAAAGACAACTCTCCTCCGTTGCAGAACCACAGTTTCAGAGCCTCCGTTTCATCCTTAGTCAAAGCTGTTTTCCTGATTTGCCGGACGTTACGTATGATACCGGGAAGTGCCCGAATCGCCATTGCCTCGTGGTTTCCCATCAGTCCTACCACATTACGCCGCTGAGCCATATCCAGCAAAATCTTGAATCCATCCGGGCCACGGTCAATGACATCGCCCAGAACGTACAGCGTATCTTCGAGGCAAAAGCGAATAACACGCAGCAGTTCCCGGTATTTGTCATAGCAGCCATGGATGTCCGAAACGGCATAGGTCATTGCGTTTCTCCCTTCTGATGATTCTGAATATCGGTTTTTCCCTGTTGGGTTTCATTGTAACAGGCTAGAGTCTGTTTTAAAACCGTCAAAGTAACCAGACAAGGATAGCGGCAAGGTAGACAACAGCCTGGAAATAAAGAGCTTTTTTCTCATATCTGGTGGCAAAGCGGCGGTAGTTTTTGAGTTTGAGGAAGAGATTTTCCACCAGATGGCGTTCTTTGTAAGTATGCCAGTCAGTCTTTCTTGGATGTTTTGCAGTGATACGGCTTGGAATGACCGCAATTCCACCCCGTTCCTCCAACCAACGTACAAACTTATCGCTGTCATAGCCTTTATCCGCCAGTATAAGTTTTCCATTCAGAGCAAAAGGCTCCAACAGAGCCTGTGCCATACAGATATCATTTCGGTTGCGAAATAGTATAAAGCCCCGTATCTATTACGACACACATGGATACGGGGTTGCATCTTTTTTATCTACAGAAGGAATGGCGTTCCACTAAACAGGTCTTATCCGTTTTCCCTTTTTCGTAACTCTTCATTGACAATCCTACACCCGTATTTCTCCGCATATTTCATGAGGGATTGTCTGTACGCCATGTCCTGTGTTATACTCTTTCCCATGAGGGATATGACCTCTTCTCGGTTTTGTTAAGTATGGCAACTCAACTCTAACCGATTTGACCTCATCCTTCTACCCGTTTTCCATACTGTCCAATATCTATTGTATTCCTACATTGTGCAAAACAGAGAATTTCATAGTACGATTGAGAACCGTCAAAGTAACCAGATAAGGATACAGGCAAGACAGACAACAGCCCGGAAATAAAGGGCTTTCTTCTCGTATCTGGTGGCAAAGCGGCGGTTATTTTTCAGTTTGAGAAACAGATTTCCAAACAGTCTCTAACGGTCTAAGGCTTTTCTACGCAAATAGCTGGACAGACGCCGACAAAAGGCGAATACAGCCTGCCCAACCTGAGAACCTGGGATTATCTTCTCCCCGCAGCTGTGCCACTCTTTATACCGGGTCCTTTGGCGCATTGGAGGCGGCGGGGATTTCCTTAGACTTGTTTATGCTATGGTAGACAAATTTTTGAGCTTGTGAGCAAACATGATGAGATGATAGATGAAAGATTAATTTACGAAGTGCTCTCCGTGGTCAATGAGATTCCAGCCGGAAAGATTGCAACCTATGGGCAGATTGCCAGATTGATCGGAAGGGCGAATAACGCCCGGATGGTAGGAAAAATTCTCAGCATAGCCCAGCATTATGGCGACTATCCCTGCCACCGGGTGGTCAACCACGCCGGGCAAACCGCGCCCGGATGGCAGGAACAGCCAGACATTCTCCGTCAGGAGGGGGTGCTGTTTAGGAAAAATGGATGTGTCAATTTACGCCTCTGTCAATGGAAAATTTAAATAATCCCGTGGAACTTCTCAAAAAACGCCTTCAGGCGATCAATAATCCCCTGTTTCTTTGCCGCACGGTTCCCGCCGCCAAAGCGTGACACCGGCGGCATCAGCATGTCAATATCCGTTCCTGTGGTCTTGATCTCTCCAACCTGCAGCGCGGTTTCCATGAATCGCCGGGTATCCTCTGGCTTGAGCTGCTCCTCTGTGATGATGGCCGTCAGCTCCTGCGCCTTCTGCTCCAGCACAAAATCCCGCCACTCCAGAAAAACATCCTCAATATCATTGACCCCGGCAATAAAGCTCTCGATCAGGGCCTTTTTGCTCCGCAGTTCCGGGCTGGCGTCCACGGCCTTTCGGATAGTAATGAGAATTTCCTTGTCCTCACTGTGGGAGTCATGGTATTTCTTTACCAGGAGCAGGATGTAGTCAATATTAATCTCCACCTGCCGGATCAACTCGATCTCAAAAACGATGTCGTCGTCAATATCGGAGCTGGCCCCTCTTTTCCTTCGCTGGCCCCACTCGTCCTTCAAATCCTGATACCGTCCCAAATAGTCCTGCAAATCCCGTTCGGGCAGGATGTCACGGCTCTGGAACTCGTCAAAGGACAACAGAATATTCCGCATCCGCAGGATCGCGCCAAAGAGAGAAATAAAGTCCTTCTCGTTCTGCTCCTCCACAATTTGGGGCTCGGACAGCGGAAACCTTGCCAGCAGCTCCTGAATAAGCGCCTCATATCCCGGGTGATAGGTGTTGTCCGTGTATCCGCTGAAATACTCCTGGAAGCTCCGCAGCAGCACAACGCCGCCCGCCTGACTGTCCCCAAAGCGCGCGATTGCGTCGTCCACCCGTTTTTGCAGGCTGCGGAAGCAGACGATGTTGCCGAATGTCTTAATAGAGTTGAGGATACGGTTTGTGCGGGAAAATGCCTGGATTAAGCCGTGCATCTTGAGGTTCTTGTCCACCCACAGGGTGTTCAGCGTTGTGGCGTCAAAGCCGGTGAGAAACATATTGACGACGATCAGCAGGTCAATCTCCCGGTTTTTCATGCGCAGGGATACGTCCTTGTAGTAGTTCTGAAATTGATCGCCGGAGGTGTCGTAGTTGGTGTGGAACATCTGGTTATAGTCCTGGATGGCCTGCTCCAGAAAATCACGGGAGTTTTGATCCAGGGCGGAGGTGTCCTCCGGATTTTCCTCGTCCAGAATGCCGTCCGTTTCCGCCTCGTTGGCCCCATAGCTATATATCATAGCCACCCGCAGCCCCTTGCCGGGGTCCGCCGCCATCTGCTTTTTGAACTCCGCATAGTAGAGTTTTGCCATGGAGACGGAGGCCACTGCAAAGATGGAGTTGAAGCCGCTGAGCCGCTGCTTTTTCTTGATCTCCTCCACCTGGGATTTTCCTGCGGAGGCGACCTGCGAAATATTGGTGAGGGTGTGAAAAAGGTAGGTCTTATTCCCGCGATAGGTCTTCTGGTCGAAATGCTCCAGAATATACCGGGTGACAAGCTCGATCCGCTGGGGCGCCATGTACGCCTTTTCCCGGTTGATGTCCCACACCTGCTCGTCGATCATCTCCTCATCTATGTCCATGGTCTTGCAATAGTCCACGTGGAAGGGAAGGACGTTCTTATCGTTGATGGCATCCACGATGGTGTAGGTATGCAGCCGATCCCCAAAGCTCTGGTCCGTGGTGCGGAACTGTGGATTGCCGCTCTTGTTGGCGTTGACTGCAAAAATCGGCGTACCGGTAAAGCCGAACAGGTGGTACTTTTTGAAGTTCCTCACAATAGCCGCGTGCATATCCCCGAACTGACTGCGGTGGCACTCGTCAAAGATCATCACAATATGCTGGTCATAGACCGTGTGGCCCTTATTTCTGTTCACAAAGTTGGATAGCTTTTGAATGGTAGTAATAATAATTTTCGCGTTGGGGTCCTCCAGCTGCTTTTTCAAAATGGCGGTGGAGGCGTTGGAGTTGGCCGCGCCCTTCTCAAAGCGGTCGTACTCCTTCATGGTCTGATAATCCAGATCCTTCCGGTCTACGACAAACAGCACCTTGTCTATGTAAGGCAGCAGGGAGGCCAGCCGGGCGGTTTTGAAGCTGGTGAGGGTCTTGCCGGAGCCGGTGGTGTGCCAGACATACCCGCCGCCAGCGACAGAGCCGTATTTTTTGTAATTATTCGCAATCTCGATGCGATTCAAAATCCGCTCCGTGGCGGTGATTTGGTAGGGACGCATGACCATCAGCATTTGCTCTGAGGTAAAAATACAATACTTCGTCAGGACATTCAAAAGGGTATGTTTGGCAAAAAATGTCCTAGTGAAGTCTATCAGATCGGGGAGTATCCGATTGTTGGCGTCGGCCCAGAAGGAAGTAAACTCAAAGCTGTTGCTGGTCTTTTTCTTTCTGGCGGCAGAAGCGGCCTCCTTGATGGCGTTCCAGCGGGTGGTGTTGGAGTAATATTTGGTGTTCGTACCGTTGGAGACGACGAAAATCTGCACATACTGATATAGACCGCTGCCCGCCCAAAAGCTGTCCTGCTGATAACGGTCAATCTGATTGAACGCCTCCCGGATGGCTACGCCCCGGCGTTTCAGCTCGACATGAACCAGGGGCAGACCGTTCACCAAAACCGTTACATCGTAACGATTGTCATACCGCGCCCCGCTCTCTTTGCCAATGACATATTGGTTGATGACTTGGAGGCGGTTGCTGTGGATATTTTTCTTGTCAATGAGGGTGATGTTCTTGCTCTCGCCGGTGTCCCGCCGGAGGACCTGCACATAGTCCTCCTGGATACGCCGGGTCTTGTCCTCGATGCCGTCGTTGGCGTTGGCGATGCACTCGCTGAAAAACCGCTCCCACTCGGAATTGGTGAAGGTATAGCCGTTCAGCTCCTCCAGCTTTTTGCGGAGGTTGGCGATGAGCTCCGCCTCTGAGTGAATGGGAAGATACTCATATCCCTGTTCGCAGAGGAGACGGATAAACTCCTTTTCTAACGCGGCCTCGCTCTGGTAGCTGTCGGAACGGACCTTGACCGGTTCGTATCCTGTTACTACCGTGTTTTCAGTGGTCTGAGCGATGATGTTGAAATAGCTCATGCGGTCAGCTCCTTGAAGGTAAGAAGTTTGTCCCGGTAATATTCGTACTGCCTTTGCCGCGCCGCGATTTCGGCGGGGAGGCCGGAGGTCAGGTCGTTGCAGAGGGCGTCAAAACGGTCGAGGATCGCAACAATGTGTTGTTGGACGGAGAGAGGAGGAATGGGGACGGGAAATTCGTTCAACATCGGCCGTCTGATAGATGCAACCGAACCTTGGAACATATTTTTTTGAATGTAGGGTAGAAACATAGCCTGCATATAGAGGAAATAATATTTGGGAAACACATCCGGGGTATTGATATGTATCCGATATGCACGTTGGTGAAGGGCGTACTTCCCCTCAACATAGTGAAATACTTTCCCAACGCCTACACCGTCACCAGCAGTTATAATTGCAGTTTCATCAAACTCGTATTCGTTTTTTCTTCGCGGCTCCTGTGAACGAACAAAGAAAGGATATAGACCCTCGTCCAAGCCCTCATTGGTATTGCTGCTTCCGGTTCCAATATCTGCGATTTCTCCAAGTGTCCTCCATATAACATC
>OFFQ01001104.1_pt1 | contig 17063 bp, 25 predicted proteins | sample 1521411 | NCBI WGS metagenome assembly OFFQ01 (sample SAMEA3504110, study PRJEB24116) | mouse gut metagenome | biome: mouse gut; feature: mouse-associated habitat; material: faeces | place: Denmark | collected 2011 | reverse complement strand
ATATCTGGTGTTGGCCGTAGTGGCAGTTTTGCAGTTGTCCGGAATCAGCAGCCGTGTCACACCGCCAAAATACTGGAAGGCGTGGACGTGACAGGACAGCCAGTCCTCTGTCTTCATTTCTTCGCAGGCTTCCGCGTAGGTGTAGCAGCTGCACGGCAGCACGGCGACAAACAGGTACGCGCTGCTCTGCTCTCCGGTTGCCGGGTCATACACCGGAAAAGTATCTCCCGCCCAGTCCACCTGGATGGCGTCTCCTGGCTTGTGCTGGATACGCATGGTGGCCTTCGTCACCCGCGCCCATCTCCGGTACTTGTCCCCAAACTGTGTGCTCATGTACGGCGTTTCCCCGGCCTCATGGCACTTCCGGCAGTATTCCTCCCACAAAAGCGCCATGGTCACACCCGGCTTCGCCAACTCCCGGTGGATGTACGGGTAGTCCGGCTCCACATACCGGCACCCGCTCTTATACTTGCCGGGAAACAGGATATCCTCCAGCTCTGCGTTGGTGATGTCGTCATCCAGGGGCCAGCTCAGGCCAAGTTTATCCGCTGCTTCATACACCTCCTTCGTCTTCTCTCGGGATGCCACTTTGCTCCGCTCCATTTCACGCTGGCTGCATCCCTTGCTGCGCAGCATGAGGATCTTTCGGTAGTCCGTCATTTCCTGGACCTCCTGTGTTGAAGTCACACATTCTTTGTGTGCTCTTCACAGTATGTGGTCTCTCTTTTGCACTGGCAACCCTCTCCGGCGAGGTGGCGGAAATTCTCCGGCGAGGTGGCAGGTTTTTCCCGTGCATGTGGCAAGTTCAGCCCGGTATATGCATTGGTATCAAGGGATTCGCGGCCAACCCCCAGCGCAGCTTCTCCGACAGGATGTTCTGAACTACATTACTTATCTGCGGACAATCCGGGAGTTGAGCAACCGATCCGTAAACGCAAAACTTGCTGCATTGCAGGCATTAAACGAATTTTTAATAGAGACTGGCCATCAAACTGAGCTGGTTTTAAGCAAGCGAGACTATTTAAGGGTTCAGACAGCTTATGCCAACCCCAGTACCATCAGCAAAGATCAGGTAGAAATGTTCCGTCAGCAGATACTGGCTGGACAGGGCCTACGGGATTATGCTATTGTCACAGTACTGGCCTACGCTGGCCTTCGGATCAGTGAAGTATTGGCCCTACGCTTGGGTGACGTGGATTTAGCTGCCCGGGAAATCACTGTGCAGCATGGCAAGGGTGATAAAATGCGAGTTGTGTTTATTGGTGATAAAGTGGTGAATGCCATCAAAGAGTACTTGCAGAGGCGTCCAAGCACTGACAGTCCATACTTATTTCTTAGCCGCAAAGGTGGAGCATTAAGCCGTGGGCAGGTAAACCGAATTTTCAATCTGTATTCGGACACCATCACTCCCCATACCCTTCGTCACTTTTTCTGCTCTAATGCGATTGAAGCTGGATACAGCATTAATGAAGTAGCCAATCAGGCCGGACACTCCAATATACACACAACCTTGCTCTACACTAACCCAACCCGGGAAAGGATGAAGGAGAAGGCAAATCTACTGTAGGCTGAAGAACTGCTGGGATAGAAAATTTTCAATTGTTGCACTGCCATCGGATAGTTTAACACAGAGGAGCTCATTATTCGTTCCAATGTTACTGACCACCCCATGTTATCGACATCAGTGGCCGTAAAGAAGGTGTTGGGATGTGTGTCCCCCCTTGAAAATGTGGGCGTGTTGTGATATATTTGATAAAAACAAAACATTCGATTATTTTGGGGAGGGATTCAGATGACACTGCCGCAGGAGAGTGAATGCACAATTCAAATAAAACATTTAACCGGAAAGTGTTTCCAGACCTTTGTTGAATTTGATGGTTTCCGATTTTGGGTTGGCGCAGACTATTATCCTGTTTCTGATGGATATAGGGTCAGTTATAAAGCAGGATTTGTAAAGTCTTGGTTTGCTGTTACTTTTGATTACGGGCCCCCGGTGAAGCATGATGAAATCATACAGTGCAGCGAGCAGGATATTGACTCCATTGTCAAGGAAAAAATTGAAAAAGAGAAATTTGAAGCGGCAGAAAGATGCTTGGAAGCAGCGTATAGCTTAAAATTTTATTTTGAGACTTGGATGAAAAATGGGAACGAAGCATATGCCAAGGCATTCAAAGAAGCACTTGCGTATCAGCCCCATGATGGAGTATGTGACAGCATTCTAGTTTCCATAACATTTAGAGCCCTTGACTTGAGCCTATATTGCCATGTGGATGTTTACGGGAAAAACATCCAAGTACTAGGCACAACCGGAGGAAGGGCATTTGTCAAGGCCATAGATATTCCTATTCCAGATCAGTATGAGGGCGACTATACAGACTTAATTAGTGGATACATTCAGAGCAGTGATGATTTGACTAAGATATCCAACATTGTTATGCATTTCAGTCTCCCACTAGATTGCATGGCAAGAGGTGACAAGCAATATTATCATACTTTTGGGGGCACCAATTTCCAGCTCTGGCCGGAATAATTAGGCTTGCTATTTCCGTAGCAATCCGGTATAATAAACTTGTATAGTATCCGTGACCTGCTACCAGTGGGTTCAGTTTCCGTGTTACAAAACGTCCAGAGGCCAATTGGCCTTTGGGCGTTTTTCCTTGCCTGATTTCAGGAAATAGAGATACAGAAACCAAATTGGCTACAAAGCGCATGAGCAGATTGCCCATGCGCTTTTTTTATATATAATCCCGCCTGCGGGATGCAGGACAAAAATTCAACAGACAGGAGATGATGTTCAGAAACCATGTCGGGACGATAAAGCCTAAAAGCTGCCGCAAGTTTGACCCAATAAAAAAGGAGAGTAAACAATGGTATATTCATACTGTAAATGCTGCCAACACATGGCAGGAAACACTAATGCCGCCGCTAATTTCTACAACACAAATTTTATCCCCGATAGCTGGAAGTCAAATTATTCAAAACTCAGTGAGTGTTCCGGTATCATACTGGCCGGCCGTTGCAAGGATTGTTACGGATATTTGGAAGAACTGGTCCCAATCCCAAAGGGCCTTTCCGGGGATGCTCTTTTCCAAGCCATCTATGATACTATGCAGAGCGCCCATCCCTACGCCAAAACCTCAGAACATATTGACTACTATGGCTCCTGTGACCAACGCAACGAGTTTTACCGCCGGCGGGATAAATTGCCCCAGTTCCAGCGCAGCAAGAAGTTTTTGGAGCTGTTTCACGACTATGACCGGGAGCAGGCCAGGCTTTGGCTTGAGAAGACATTCCCTCTGCAGAAGCACACGGAGGTTCTGCGCGATACTGGCGGGAGTTTGTTCTGCAGTGTGATCCGCATGGTAAAGGAAGCTGGCGAGTTTGCCAAAGCTGAGAGTATTCTGGATTACATCCTGCCCTGTGAGCATGAAGACAGTGTCTACGACAAGGTGAAGCTCACCGCATATGAGTTCGACTTCCAGCCCCTTCTCAATTATGGTTGTGAAGGCATCTATATCAACTGCTATCTGGCGGGTAAATTTGATGAATCTGGTCGGTTCAGGCTCTATGTTGGCACCCTGAAAACCCTGAGAAGGGATGTGGAGGCAGGCAAAATTATGGGTGAGCTGTGTGGCCTGCTGCTCCATTACGCAAGCGAATATGTCAACAGTAATCTCCACCGCTACACGCCGGATAAGTGCTTGGAGCAGGAATATCAAAGACAGCTTGAGCAGAAAGCGGAGGGCGCCTTGGCTGAGGAGGGGGACTGCAATGACTGAGTTGCAAAAACCTGTCCCCCGGCGCTGCAAAATTTTCAATTGTGACCGGCGGCGTGGCAGCTTCTGCTGCGCTGACTGCGGCTACAGACGGAGCGGCAATTGCAAGAATCCCTGTAAGAACGGGCCTGAGCGATGTGGCCAAGTTGTGCCCATGAATGCAGGAAGGTAGTGAGACCCCTTGAAAATCCCATACAATTCGTATAGACGGCAACATTGAGGTAAATGACCTGGTATATCATACGCAAGGTCCCTACGCTGGCTATATCACAGCTTATACCCGGATCTGCGGAAAGCACATCCGGGAAACTTTATTTCGGGTGCATGATCCCGAGGCAACAAGTGATATGGAACTGGTACATATCGACTACTCACATTTACATCCTATATTACGTCGTTACTGGCAAGAAATTGAGCAAAGATTCATCGGCATCTGTGAAATATGTGAGATAGGCCCTGCTCCTATTGTAAAGGAGGATACAAAAAAGTGATTCCCATTGTGACACAAGAACGCCCCAGTGTTTTATCTCAATATTGGTGCGGAAAGTGCGGCGTCAGAATTACAAGACCACATCCCATCGAAGGCAAGGAAAACGAGCCGGTATGGAAGTTCTGTCCTCATTGTGGCGAGCCTATCGAATACGATAAGGCTGTACCGGTTCAGTGGGCAGAGCAGAACTGCGAGCGATGTGGCAGCTGGCTGATTATGAAGAGAGGGGACAACTCCGGCTCATACTTCATGGCCAGTAGCGACTATGTGGGCACTCCAATTTGCCGCACCTGTATGGAAGAACACTGTGCGCAGACCAACTGTATTCAGTGTAAGATTGGCCAGTGGCCGAACTGTCCCTATAGCTGGATCAAAAAGTTTGCTCTTGAAAAAGGTGATAACACATAGAAATCAGGAGGAATTTCAAATGGACGAGCAAAAAAAGGTACATATTACAATTTTCCAGGCCCCTTTCGCCTCTTTGATGGAGCGTGGACTTTATCAGAAGATGTATGACTTCAATCACACGTTCCAAGAGCGGGTGCCAGCAGAATACTATTTGGTGGCCTTCAATGGTGCGGTTGAGTATCCGGCACATCTTCCTGAGAGCGGAGAGCAGCGCACATACAGTCTTCTGGAGCATGTGTTCAGCATTTTTAATACCAAACACCCTGCCGGATACTGCGGGCGCAGCCTTTCGGTGGGCGATGTTGTCCAGTTGGAAGGTAAGCATTATCTGTGCGCGAGTTTCGGCTTTACGGAAATCACCTTCGCGTCCAGTAAAGACCACCCGACGGCGAATCCCACAGCATGTCCTTTGGTGCTGCCCAATGGGGCCGCACTTCAGGTTGCTGTCCATCAAAATGCAGAAACAGCTTATCCATGCATCAGCATTGACCTGGTTGCTGATGACGGCATCAAAGACCAAGTGTGCTTTGTAGAGTACAACCCAGACAAGGAACCTGGTCATGAGTTGTGTATCGGCGTTTACTGTGCTGAACGAGAGGACACTGTCTACTATGATAGCTTTGTTCAAAGCGGCGAAAAAACTGAGTGATAAGGAAGATTTCTACATGACAAGGTGTGAAAACGATATTTTCCGTGAAATATCAGGTCTAATTGCAAAATGTCCACCACCAAGTATAAATGTATATGCATTAGCTGGTTATATTGATGCTTGTAGGGACTATGGTACGATTAATAAGTATTTGATTGAGTTTTTAACCAACTATTGCGAGTATATTGACTCCAAATCCCTAATTCGCACTGGTGAGGCTGATAAGGAAGACGCTGATTATTATAGAGAGCGTGCCGACGAAGCACTACAACTATTGCGCAACTTTGTGCAGAAACGCAGTGATGAAAGCTGGGCATAAACAGGAGATGAAAGCGCAATGTGTAACTCACTCTTTGGGGGTAGCCTGCTTCGGTCTGGCTGTACAATGGAACAAATAGCCGGATAACGGATTAGGAGCGAACCACAACGAGGTGGGTCGCTCCTATTTTAAAACGCTATCAGCAACAGACGGGCCTTTGCTATTAGAGTGTGCCTGATCGATCCCTCTGTATGAGCTCTGCCATGTAAACGCAATAGACCAATAAGAACAGGAGTTGGTGTGCGTGTATGTGATGGAGTACACGCGCACCGAAAAGTCAATTTTGGGGATGAAAGGGGTATTTCCATGTATATGTTGCTGCAAATCAGCGAAAGTAAAGACGGACTTGTTTCCGGCATACACGTCCAATGGTGTTGCGCTTGCACACTTGAGGAGGCGGCCAAAAGAGCAAGAAAGACGGAGGCTGCAAACAGCAACAGGATTGAAGTTGCCGTTGTGGAGGAGTTTTACACCGCCTATTGTTTAGGAAAGCAATATAAAAACCTAAAAAGACTGGATTAAAGGAGTGTGACATTTGAAAATACTTAGTTGTGGAGCTGGAATGCAAAGTACCGCTTTAGCATTGCAGAGCTGTGCGAACGCCAGAGCAGTAATGCTGGGAGTGCCTCTCGCATTTCCTAAGGTTCCGGTATATGATGCAATTATCTATTGCGATTTGGGGATCGAGCCGGTGTGGGTACCGGAGCAAGTCAGGTTTATCGAAGCCGCCTGCAAGGACTGTGGAGTGCCATTCTATGTCCTGCGGAGCAACCTCTATCAGGACTATATGAAAAATTTTGGAACAAACAGAGTCTCAGCTATGCCTTTCTGGACAATCAATGAGGATGGGAAAGAAGGCTGTATCCAGCGCAGGGCCTGTACGGTGGACTATAAAATCATCATGATTCAAAAGTTTGTCCGGTATCAGTTACTCGGCTATAGGCCATATCAGCACCTGCGGCCGGAGGATGTTGGGACACATGAACTGCACATCGGATTTTCCAAAGAAGAGTCTCAGCGATCTTTTCCCAGCCGGAACAGGATGTTCCAAAATTGCTACCCTTTAATTGAGATGGGGTGGGAGCGTAAGGATTGCTATAGGTACAACCTGGAGGAGTGGGGGCTGGACAGCAAGGCCAGCGCCTGTCTGATTTGCCCATACCACAAAAATTACTTTTTTCACTATATCCAGCGCAATTACCCAGATGATTATGCTTCAGTGGTGGATTTCGATGAAATGCTGGCCAAGCGCCAGCCCATGAGCCGGATACGGAACCGGGTATTCTTGTCTCGGTCTCGGAAACGAATCCGTGAATTGACGTGCCAGGACTGTGATGATGCCCAGACTTTTGAGTATCGGGGGCGTCAGCTCTGGAATGGTTTTTAGACTATGGAGGGGAACATATGGCCGAGAATAAAACATTGGCACAAGAGCAAGAAGATATTTTTAACCGGCTGAAGGAGCTGGGAAAGATGGAGTTTCCGCAGTATCGCACGTACCAGCGTCCGGATGGCACTTGGGTAGACCGGGAGCCTGTTCCAGAATACTTAGAGCAGAAGGAACTGATCCGTAGATGGTGGGAGATCCAGAAGGTCGAGCAGTATTTCCATATGGAGCACAATCAAATGCTGATTAGTCTCCGTTTGTGGTGTATTGCCAACAGTCTAAAAGATGAGCCGGAGCCAATGGATATTCCCTTGCTGGCTCGTATTGCCATGTCCGTTTCTAAGGCGTGATTTACGCAGAGTATGCTGTTGAATAGTACGGACATCTGCGTGTCCACCGGTTTAACTTGTCCCTCCAGTTTTCTGGAGTCAAACCATGTTTTACTGGTCGTTGGACGCTCCTGAGGTGCGTCTCCAGGGGAACAACTCGGATGCTGATATAGCATTGGAAGCACTCCCAGATGACGTTGATCATCTCCAAACAAATCGCCGTAGTGGTAGAATTAAATTGGGGAGAAGAAAGTTTCCTTGAGAGTAGAAAAATGCGGGGGTGAAGATTGAGCTTCACCCCCGCATTTTTGTTTGTTTTGCCATTATTGGCTTCTTGGGTCCTGACGACAGTCTCGTATAGCGCCTACATAAACGCACTTTCCATCAACATCAAGATAAAGTTTATTGTCAACCACCTATTAGTGGCCGGATGTGTTCGGCCTGACATCCACACAATAGTGTACGCCTTCATACTCCAACTCCCAAGGGCCTTCATATTCTTCCTCAACGTCGGTGAAACATAACAGGTCTCCGGTTTCAGCAAAAAGTACAGCTTCCGTCCAGGATGGATCCTCCCGGCACCCGCAGCATTTAATATCCATCTCTTTCCCGTCGGGGAATGTTGCTGTATAGATGATGGTGTTGCCCTCACCCTGATACTCAGCTTCCGCTTCTGCCTGAAGGTATCCGCGAATCGTCCGCAGGATGGAACTGGGCACATATAAGATCTTCTGGTATGTCACGCTGCTCTCGCTCTTTTTGAGCGGTGGCCGACGACGATCTTTCCTGTTGTCCCAGATACCTTTCAGCGTTTGTTTCGCTCCCTTGATGGCGGACAACACCTGGGTATCCATCCGAGCGCCGTTGTCATGGAAGTCGGTTACGATATCCCCGTGTTTTGTCAGAATCACAATGGCGATGACAACTCCCTGCTCTGTATCACAGGCAGTCCTCCAACCGTCAATCGTGACAGCCGCCAGCAAATCGCCGCACTCCGGGAAAATATGGCCAGGCTCAACAGCAGGCCCCCAAGTATAATTGTTTCTGATTTCTGCGTACATAGTATGCACCTCATTTTACATCATTTTTGTGATAAGCTCTCTTGAAAATATTTTTGCGGTCAAAACTGCATATCCAATGCTTCTACCAGCGATTCCTGCAGCAGAGCACCGGCAACCAGTGGCAGACGGCGTCCATAATCAGTACGCAGTTGCCGATAGTCCAGCCCGTTGAACCGAACACGGTCCAGCCCATCCATATCTTTGCAGATTTGATACAGGTGTATGGTATGGGCTTTCTCTTTCTGGCTCAAGCTGGGGGCAGACAGGATTGCTTTCTCTCCCATACTGTCATCGCGGCAGTGATATTGGATCAGTAACTCCGCAATACGATATTCCTTCCTGCCCATTGGCAGGCTTTTGATCCGCAGACCCTTGGAGTGGATTAGGGCCACAGATTTTTCCCCGTGGCTGTCATCCTTATCGTCGCTCACTTGCCCAATATCGTGCAGCAGGCTGAAGTAGATCAGGATCTGTTTATCTGCGTCGCTCAGGGACTCGCCAGAGTTATAGAGGTAGACGAGTGAAAGCAGCAGTACTCGGGCGGGTTTTTTCTGTTTGCCTGATCTGTGGCTTAGGACGGAGCATTGCTGTTACTGGTTAATCTCCCATCGCAGATGTCCTCAATGGTATCTGTGAGGTTTTGGGGGGAGTCGATCCCATACCCGTGCATAATGTTCAGCAATTCACCGGTATGGCGATGCCGCAATTCACAAAGGTGCAGCCATCCATCCTTCTTTTCATACTCAAAGCTGATGTCCAGCTCGGTATCCTCATCAATGGGGTATGTAATGATGCGGCTGTCAAAATCTTTTGGCCGCTCACTTGATCCGTTCCACAGGGACGGATTTGCCTGTTGAATATGCTTCTGGGCAATTTCCACCGCTCGTTCATTCATTTTAGATGTTCCTCCGTATTCATATTTTCTGTTTATGTGTGTACGGAATAGTGCGCTTTCTTCAAGTCATCCTGGTCGTGGAGAATCAGCCCACCCACATAGGATGAGCGCCCAGTCCGATAGGACCGGAACGTAAAGGAGTACGCCTCAAAATCGGGGTAAAACTCAACGCGGTCCGCACCACAGAAATTATCCCGCAGGGCTCGCGCCAACTTTCCGCGGATAATCCGGTTCTCCAGGCACTTTCGCAGTCCCGCCGTATCAACAAACACGATCTGGGGCGTCATTGTGGACTGGAGGGAGAGAACTTTCCACTTCTGCGGCCCGCTTTTCTGGGCACTGGCTTTCACAAAGTCCATCAGCGCGTCATAGGGCAGGACCACCGTTTCCTCCCAGCCGTTCAGCTCACAATCGTAGTGTCGCCGGAGCCAAGAGAAGGTGATGGTTAAGGCCCTGGTGGCGGTGTTCAGACGCAGAGCGGCAAAGCAGTAGATGTCCTGGGTAATGATTTCCGGTTCCTTCTCCAGCCGGGCAAGCATATCGCGCGTCACCAGGAATATCCGGGGTGACTTTGCTCTCCAGGAAATGGTTTTGAGTCCGATACAATTCTCACCGGCAGAGACCTTTACAAGCGTTCTGTTATTCAAAATAATCTTCCTCCTTCAGTCCATCTGATAGTACACCATGGTCTCATAGCCCTGTTCTTTCAGATAATGGCTCATGGCCTCGGCAGCTTTTGTCCGAGTGTACCCCTGTCCAGCGCCGCGAACAGAAAAAACATAGGCTTTGCTATTTAGGAACTCCCACTCAAAGCAGCCTACTCCAGCTGTCCTTGCTGCGGCCTCCACAAGTTTTTTCTTCCAGTCTGTCAGAAAGAGGGCCGGGGCGTCAAAATTACAAGTGCCGCCATCATCACCCGTATGCTCCAATCCGTAAGCAAGGGCCGCTTTCAAATCGTCGTTGTATTTCCCGGTCAACTCAGGCACATGGTACGTGTTCTTGATCTCATTAAAAAAGTACACCGCATTGTCCGCGCTGGTACTCTGATAGGAGGTGACTTCCTCACCGCTGCCATCATTGAGCAGGAGCATGGTTTCATACTTCCCATCCGAGAGCTGAACAGCACTCAGCGTTGCGCTGCGTCCGTTGGCCAGATGGATATGTTCGTCCCGTTTGATTTGCGTTACCATCACGTCTCCTCCTCCATAATCTTTTTGCAGGCTTGCTGAAAACCTCTGTACAGCCGTTGATCCGACCGTACTTGTGCCATCGTATAGTTTAGTGTATCCAGCGTGTCATCTGCATCTCCGGTGTAACCATACTCATGGCTTTTCAGCTCGTAGTAGAACATCTGGAAGATGAAACCATCCCCAGTTGTGTCCGACTCGATGGCCGCCGCAAGCTCCTCCTTATGCCGGGCGCTCGTCTGGCGCAGCAGTTCCACATCCTTCTTCTGAATGTAACCACAGTTCCCGATGCAGATAAGCTCCTTGACATCCCGCTCCGGGTGCAAACCCCAGCCGCGCATCATCTCGTTAAACTGCTTCTGGTTAAGGGCAAAGCCCAGGGGCAGCATGTTAAATTCCCGCTTCTGTCTGTTTCGCATTTTCTGATAGTCGTTCATCTTGATAACTCCCTTCGTTCAAATCAATTTAACATCGTTCATACCATCATCGCCACGACTTCCCGCAGCGGCACACAAAATAGAAATGTGCGCCATAATCTTCAATACGGTCATCAGTACGGTGCAGATCATATTTGACAGGCTGATATGAGCCGTCTAACTCGCATTGCTTAGAGATTACCACTTGACAGTTCCTCTGTAACAGGTCGCTGCGGATCATTTTGAATTTTGATCATATTACGCTGTAGGAAAATATCGCCGTAGAGCCCTCGGTCATAATCTGCATAGTAAATACCAAATGTGGGCCGTGAGGGATCGTGAATAACATATTGGAGGTCAAGGCTATGCTTTCCTAGTGCGCTTTTGATTTCTGAAAGAGCCAGACCATCTGTATCAAAATTTTGCAATGCAGCTTCTGTCAACGGCTCAAATTTTGTCATCACCCCTTGGAGTTCTTTATAGTAGGACAGATCATTCATGTCCTTCCCCCTCAGCATTGCAGCCACGTACAACGCCGAACGCTAGAGCGTCAGCAAGGACATTGAGTAGCCGTGTGTAAGTATCCCGCAGACCGTTCAGAAGGAGCTGCGTCTGTTCTTCTGACAAAAGCCTGATGTCCTGCGCAGCAAATTGCTCATAGGTCTCACCGTCCAGGCGGTCATAGGGTAGGCAGAGCAAACCTTCCTGGGCAGCCAGCAGGACACAGCCGGGGTATGTGCCGTTGCAAACTGGGACAGGCCAGCACAATTCGTCACCAAATGCGGTTTGGTATCGCTTCCGTACTGGCTCCAGCGATACAAAGTGGGTTCCATTCTGCTCCAAAAGATCCAGTATGTCCGCCGTCTTCAGAAGTTGCCGACGATCAAAAGTATGGCCATCCAATTCCACTAAGTTGGGCGGCTGCAGCCGGAACGGGATTCCGTTATAGGGGCTATGCGTGATCAGCCGCTGGCGGGTTTCCATCAGCTTCTCATTAATCGCTGCAAAGATAGGTGGCAGCTCTTGATTGTCGTAGTCATAGGTGGAAGGTGTGGAACAATTCCCTAAGGCTTCCAAACCTTCCAAGATACGTTCCACCCGCTTACCCGCAATCTTCCTAAAGTAACTGTGTTTATTTTGTTCCATCATAATAACTCCTTACCGCTCATATTGTTTTCGGTTCATCAGTGGTGCTGTCTTCGTCAACAACTGATAATTTGCGATCCAAACATTTTAATGCACCATATAGAGGTTCATCAAAACACTTCAGTTTTTCATCGCTGATATACCCGCTTTCCCCAAAGCGCATTTGGGCACGCCAAATCCATTTTTTAGAGAGATAAACGGGAGTATACCACCGATCATACTCATGTAAAGTAATCTCGTTTCCATGGACGACAACTGCGGGGATACCATAAAATGAGAATTGAAGATAGGCCATATGAACGCAACGGACATCCAGATCGGCAGCTTCAATCGTTAACTGTTTTGTAGGATTGTAGCCAGCATTTGCATAGTGTTGTATTCCTGCAAGGAGAAGTGATCCACAACCACATGTGCAATCATTCAGAGTAATGAATCCTTTTTCAGAGACAGACAACTGAGGGGGGAATATAATATTTGCCATCAGCTTTGCTATATCATCAGGCGAAAAGCTCTGCTTGAGTTCTTTGTTGGTCGCACCAATTTGTGTGAATGGAAGGGCAAATAAATCCTCATAGAGCTCTTGTTGGATATTGTGGCTAAACGTGTTGCATAAATCAACGAATCCTTGATTAAAACGTTGTAATTCCCCATCTCTATACTGAGCTGTCAACTCTTTTAATGATTCCAGCCGTTGCTTCATATGTACTGGATCAGTGCGCGCGCTTGTAATAAGCGCACAATATTCTAAAAAATCAGCAAGTGTTTGTGGCTTAGATATGCGGCCACGAGTAATGCTTGCAATTTCCAATAAAAGTTTATCTATTTTCAATGTTCTTCCTCCCAAGCAGAAGGCAGGGAGACATCGAAGCGTCTCCCTACCTCAAAAACATGCGGTTATATCTGCGTGATTTCGTGCATATCTGCTTTGAAGACCTGCTCAAACAGGTCAAGATATCTCTTGGCGGCATCTGGCGGCAATGGAGCACGTAAACTCGCCAGTGACCATTGGATCAATTCTTCCTCAGCTACCCAAGTGTTATCAGTCTTAAACGTTTCACCGTATTGATCATATATTGGGGCGCTTGGATTCCGAATTATTTCGCACTCCTTTACTGTGGTTGCTTTTTTAAGCAATTCTAGTTTTTTCCTCCAGACCGTCAGGACAAGTTCCGCATAAAAGCCAAGCTCTCGGTATTTGTAGCAACGATTTTTAATCGTAGCAAGTGCATCTAATTGTGCTGCGAGTAACTGAAAGTTCGCACTATTGAGCGCAATGTCAACGAGGGCCTCAGTTGTGATACGCTCCATAACCTGCTTAAAGTCCATGTCCATTATCAGTAACAGCTCCTTTAAGTGTGGCAGTCTACTGAAACCAGTAATGTATCGTCAGGCTGCTTTGCGACAAAATCAGAAACCGTTTTGTGCCAGGCTTTTGCTTCCTCTTCTGTAGTGTCAGATACTTCCCACCCATGATCGTTCCAGCCATCTGCATCCACATAAGCGAATGTATGGATAGCGTATGGAATCTGGTCAGAAAGCCCCAAGTTACTCAAGTAATGCTCCAGGTCTTCCCCCTTGTGGTAAAGGTAGTCTCCGTATGAGACAATGCCGTCCTCAGCAAGTCTCATTTCGCTGGAATATTTTTGGGGAATTGCACCTGTCTTGAACCACTCCTCATACAGATGGAACTTCTCAGTATATTGGTTGCGGAAAAATTCTCGCATCATATCCCATGCAATATCACATTTCCGTGCCCCAGCTACCCAACGGTATCCCTCAGGCGCATCACACTTAGGCGGTTTTTCGAATAAGTGGGAGGCTTCGCCAACAACTGCTAAGGAGCAGTCGTCCTTAACCAAGAAGCGGAACGGCCAACGACCGCCAATCTGCCACCAGTCCCAGTGCCCGTTAGGGTTGAAATAGTAGCCATAGCGGCCAGCTTCCTCGCCTGGCTCACAGCCCCAATAGTTTGTCATAAAGGCCTCAGCTGTAGGAAAAAGCTTTTTGAATGGATAGTTAGGCAGTGCAAGATATCGTTTGGATTTCTTGGTCCGCTTTTGGTGATGCATCGGCCCAAACCGTCGTCTGTATACGTTGCCGTTATGCAGCACATACAGATGACTAAATTCATAATCATGACAGGGGATGATCCGGCCATCAAGCATCTTGACACAATCAACGCCACTCTGCTCATAGGTTGCACGGCCTTCGTCGGTACGATCATCGAACTCTATATAGGTGATATCTTCGTTGTTTTCGTCATAGGGTGCCAGCAAATTGGCAACCATAAGCTCTGCAAGATATTCCCATCGCATAGCATCAATCATTGTAGTATCCGGCTTGAGCAGCGGCATCGTTTTATCACTGAACAGCTGCTTCAAGAAGTATTCTCTTTCCATGAAGGCTGCCACCTCGCCAGTAGGAATAGAACCTGCAATAGTGGGGATATCCTGCGGCAATGCAATAGCGGAAAGAACAGTAAAGTGCATATTTGTACCTCCAATTAATCAAATTGTTTGTGCTTAGTACAAGTGAAAGATGCCCACCGTCCGCAAACAGGACAGTGAGCAGTTTGAGTTTCCTCATGAATCTGTACCTTCGGTATGGAACAGACCGTTTTGCAGCAGCCCATTGTGACTTCAACCATAGGTGTGCTGTGAAGCAATTCTGGGTGATACCGTTCGTTATAAGGGACAAAATCCACCCAACGGGGATTGCAGTAGCATTGGGAGAGACACATATCTAGCTGAAGGGCATGTGCCAGCTGTTTGGCATATGAGCTTTCCCCAAAGCAGGTTACAAAGGGGAGCAAATGCTCCAGCTCTTCCTGCAATCCATCACGGGTCACAATATATTCGGCCGCTTGGATCCATACCGAAAACTCAATATCTCCAATCGGAGTCTGTATTCCCCGGCGAAAACTATGTTTCTTTTTACGGCCTGATCCTATGGTTAAGCCCTTTCCGGTACAGTTCATCCAGTGCAGATCACCCATACTGAGCTGCTGCAAGTCAAGTTGCTCCAATCGGTCAATGAGCTCCCGCATTGGAGCTGCCTCCCTTCCGCTCCCGCAGGAGTGCAATTATCACCCGTTTCTCCTCCAAATCTAACTGATCGGAATACGGCACTGTGCATCCCGGTTCCCACGGATATTTCCCTGCAGGGTCACAAAACAGGATACGGAGCACTCGATCATTGTCCCGGCTAGGCCGAATAGGAGTCGTTTCAAAAAGATAGAACGGAAGATTGAACACATTGTCCTCTCGGTCCCCGGAGCGGTATCGTTTACCCTTTTCCGCAATCTCATTGGCAACCAGGTTGATGAACAACCCTGCCCGATGTGCTGTCAGTGGCAGGTTCAGCTCCAGCTCTAGGCTGCCATAGGCATCTAGGCCATGGGTATGGTAGCTGGACTGGTCACAGGGGATGAAGTGGATAATCCAAGTCGGGTTCATTCTTTTTCCTCCCTTAGAAAATCCATTGTAGCAGGACAAAGGCCCATCATCAGGAATCGAAATGCGCACTGATATCCTACAAGGAATGCATAATCCAGAGCTGAGCTGTGGCGTGCGGCCAGTAAATCGCCGTACTGACCAAAGCGGTCCTGTGTTTCGGATCCCATTTCCTGGAGGAGCTGTTGCTCCAGGGAACGGATTTTTGCGGTAGTCTCCTTTTGTTGTTGATTGCCGGTCTCACAGGCCTCCTGGAACGGGTCCCAGAATCCGTCAATAAATGCTTTGAAAAAGTCTGCGGAGTCGGAAAATTTCTGGTTGAGGCCCAAGGCACTGGCCATCTGCCGCAATCCTTGTTCCAGTTCGGCTTGGTGCTGGGTGAAGAGTTCCTTCCCAACATCAGGTCTAAATTCGTCTTTTACCATCTTTGTTCACCTCATTTGTAATATTTTTGGCAGATGCCCTCTGCCGAGGTATATATAAAAAAGCGCATAGGCAGTCAGAATGCTGTCCATGCGCTTTGTAACGATTATCGCCTATAATATAATTTTTAGAGCTATACTGCTTCAAAAATGAAAAAGCGCCTAAAGGCATATACCTTCAGACGCTTTGCAACACAGAAACTTTGTTTGCCCATAGGCAAAACACAGATACTTTATATTCTCATTATAAAGGTTCTTCCGAAAAAAATCAATGCTAAATTTGCCATCTATATTTGGTCAATTGGAAGCCCATTGACTTCCACCCCGTCATCGGCCGGAATTAAGAGATACTTTTTGCCGTCTATGACCCGGGTTTCCACAAGATAGCTGCACTCCGGGTCAACGGACACCTTGGCATTTGGGGTCTTGATTTCAAACTGTTTGCTGTCAATCAGGTTGGCCGGGCTGAGGGCCGCGCCCTCACCGAACTGCTGGCCGCAGCTTTCACAGAAGGCTGTCACATGATCTTCAGCCACACCGCAGCTCTGAAGGATACTGCCTACCTCTTTGGCCGTCACAGACAGGGGCTCTGGATTCTTGGACTCCCGATGCTGTTCAATACGCTCAGTAAGCTGTTCATGGACGGTTTGGACTACTTCCAGACTGCACACACCCTCCAACGCTTCACTGAGGGCGGCCTGGAACGCTTCCCGCTGCTCCCCAGCGGACATAGGCGGATCAGTATGGAAAATGGCATCCAGAAACTCATGGTGTAGTTCGTCGGCCTTACGGGAGTAGGCTAGGGCATTATAGATATTGGCGGCCCGGGCATCGAAGGCAGGGAACAAGAAACCCAGCTCCGGCGAGGCCACAATTTGGCTGGGCACACAGTTATGGAACTCATTCTCACCAGGACAGTATCCCAGTTCCAACTTACCGTCTTTCACCGGGCAGACGCAGCAGACAATGTAAGAGAACACCTGGTCAGAGGCATCCGCCTGATTTTCGCCATCCTTGCCCCGGTATGGTACATCATAGGCGTCGTGTGCCAGCAGGATTAGATAGTTGCTATCCCCCATATCCAAGGATTCTATGACCTTTTGGTAGAAGGTCTGCCTGATTTCCC
>OFFQ01001101.1_pt1 | contig 17079 bp, 18 predicted proteins | sample 1521411 | NCBI WGS metagenome assembly OFFQ01 (sample SAMEA3504110, study PRJEB24116) | mouse gut metagenome | biome: mouse gut; feature: mouse-associated habitat; material: faeces | place: Denmark | collected 2011 | reverse complement strand
TTTTTTTCCTTTGCAGCCGTTCCGAGCGGGCTGTACATCCCGTCCCTGCATACTGCGATTTTATAATAATAATTTTTATTTTTCTTTATCTTTTTGCTGTCCGTAAATCTGACCGTTTTTTGTTTCCTGATCGTTTTGATCAGCCGGTACGTCCCGTTTTTACTGTCGGAACGGTAAATCAGATATGCCGAAGCTCCTTTTACTTTCTTCCAGGAAACCTGCACTTTCTTTCCTTTCTGCGCTTTTACCCCGGGTTTTTTAATTGTTTTTTCATAAAATCCCCCTTTCTTCTGAAATATTTGTTACATCTTACCATACGGCTGTTTCTTTGTCATCCATTATTCCGGATAATATGCGCCTGTCTGTAAAACAAAGCGATTCCTTCTTGAAAAATAACCTCCGGACAATTATAATCGACATAGAACCATTGTCGACAACCATTGACCGGAGGTATTATGCTGCGTAAAAAATCTCAAAAAGAAGAATTACCGCCGACGGCGTTTGAACAGACCGTCGCGCTGATCGGAAATAAATGGAAACTGATGATTTTGAAAAAGTTAATGTCCAGATCTCTGCCCTGGCATTTGACGGAACTGAAAAATGAAATCGCGGGCATCGACCAGACCGTATTAAAAGTCAGCCTGCAATCTATGGAAAAAGACGGACTGATCGAAAGCAAGGTATTCCGCGACCTTCCCCCGAAAGTAGAGTATACGCTGACAGACCTTGGAGCATCCATACAGCCAATCCTAGAAGCCATGGAGACATGGGGAGAATCTTATGGACATTAATTTAGAACTGTACAAGGTGTTCTATTATGTAGCCGCAACGCTCAGCTTTTCCGAAGCCAGCAAACATCTTTACATATCGCAGTCGGCCGTCAGCCAGTCGATCAAATCCCTGGAAAAAAAGCTGGGACACCCGCTGTTTATCCGCAGCACAAAAAAAGTGCTTCTTACACCGGCGGGAGAAGGTCTCTTAAAACATATCGAACCCGCCATAAATTTAATCAGCCGGGGAGAAGAACAGCTGACGGATACGGAAAGTCTGGGCTTAGGCCAGCTCCATATCGGCGCCAGCGACACGATATGCCGCTATTTTTTAGTACCCTATTTCAAACAATTTCATCAGAAATTCCCGCATGTGCCGATCAAAGTCACAAACGCCACTTCTCCCGCCTGCGCCAAACTGTTAGAACAGGGAAAAGCGGACCTGATCGTCACCAACTATCCGAATTCCGGCTTAAACCATTTTCGGATCCGTAAAACCGTCCGCATATTTCACGATGTGTTTATTGCGAATCCGGCTTATTTTAATTTAAACGGGCAGGAACTTTCTTTTCGGGATTTAAAAGAATATCCGATTCTGATGTTAAGTAAAAAAAGCGCTACAAGCGAATTTCTGCACAGCCTGTTTTTACAGTACCAGCTGGAGCTGATGCCCGAAATCGAACTAAACAGCAACGATCTTTTGATCGATCTCGCCAGAATCGGTCTGGGAATCGCCTTTATTCCGGATTACTGCCTCACGGATCATACAGAGGATTTATTTATCCTTCGGACAAAAGAAATCATCCCCTCGAGAAGCATTGCCGTATCCGTAAATGAAAGCCTTCCGATTTCTGCTTCTGCAGAAGAGTTTTTAAAACTGCTCCCAGAAACGTAACACCGTTTCTTTTACATCTTCCAGCGAGCAGACCCGATACGTTTCCCATTCCCTGGGAAAGAGGTTTCTGTAACTGTTTTCTAAAAACCGCTCGTCTAAGAGCATAATCACGCCGCGGTCTTCTATGGTACGGATCACGCGTCCCGCTGCCTGGAGGACCTTATTCATGCCCGGATAGCGGTACGCATAATCGAAGCCTCTCCCTATGTTCCGCTCGAAATAGTCCTTTAAAATCTCCCGTTCGGTTCCGATCTGCGGAAGCCCGGTTCCCACGATCACCGCTCCGATCAGTTTTTCCTCCGTCAAATCGATCCCCTCGCCGAACATACCGCCCAAAACGCAGAAAGCCGCAAGCGAATCTTTGGCTGGACGCTCAAATGCCGCTAAAAATTCATCCCGTTCCGCTTCTGTCATTTTACTCTCCTGTCGGATCATCGCCATATCGTGCGGCGCCAAAAGGGCAAATCGTTCAAACACCCGTTCCATCAATTGATACGACGGAAAAAAAATCATATAATTGCCTTTTTTTGCGGACAAAAGCTGTGCAATATACGCTGCCATTTTCTGAAACTCCGCTTCGTTGCGCCGTTTATACCGGCTGCTGACATCTCTGCCGATTAATACGAGCTTTTGGTCACCGGAAAACGAAGATTGTGCATATACGGCGTAATTATCTTCTTTTGTACTCAGCATATCCTTATAATACTGAATCGGAAGCATCGTCGCCGAAAAGAAAATACTGCTCCTTCCCTTGTCCATGCGTTCCTGCAGGTTTTTGGACGGGTCGGCGCAAAGCAGCCGGATTTTAAACCTGCCGTCCGTTTCATGCTGCGTATAGACAATATACCGTTCGTCCAGCCGCTCATAAATATTCAAAAAACGCCGGAGATTCAGGTAAAATTCTAACGCCTCTGTTTTTCCCGGAGCTTCCGTACGATTCTGCAAAAACACATCCAGCCGTTCCGCCAGGCGCATCAGCGCAAATATAAAATGTGAAATTTCTTCCCGGCATACCTGATACGTATCGCAGTTTCGCTTATACTCCAACAGCAGTTTATTGCACTGCGTAAGCTCCCGGCGCAGCCGCTTCTCTTTTCCTCCCAATATCTTTTTTAAAGAAAGAAAATCTTCTTTATAAAGATGCGCACTGTACATCGTTCTGCCGCGTTCCACTAAATTATGCGCCTCATCCACCAGAAAAATGTAATTGCCTTTCTGCCCTTCCGCAAAAAAACGTTTCAGACAGACGTTGGGGTCAAACGCATAGTTATAATCACAGATAATATCATCTGCCCATACTGCGGCATCCAGGCACATTTCAAACGGACAGACCCTGAATTTTTGGGCATATTCGCTCAAAATCTCTCTGGTAAAAAAGTCCTGTTCCCGCAGCAACTCATACACGGCAGCATTGACCCGGTCGTAATGTCCTTCTGCATAGGGACAGCTGATTGGATTACAGTCCATTTCTTCACAGAGGCAGAGTTTTTCCTTTGCCGTAATCTGTATGACTTTCGCCCGGTATCCCTGCCGGTAAAAAAGCGCAAATGTCTCTTTTGCCACGGTCTGCGTCACCGTCTTCGCCGTCAGATAAAAAATCTTATCCGCAAGATTCTCCCCGACCGCCAGAATGGAGGGATATAACACGGAAAGCGTCTTACCCGTTCCGGTAGGCGCCTGGATGAACAGATTTTTTCTGCGCAGAATCGTACGATATACATCCTGCGCAAGCTCTTTCTGCCCCTTCCGGTACGCATAAGGAAAGGAAAGTTCCCGGATGCTCTTTTGCATCTTTTCTTTCCAGGCAAACTGAAAATCCGACCATTTTCGGTATTCCCCGACCAGTTCAAAAAACCATTTCTCTAATGCTTCCAAAGAAAATGTTTCCGTAAAACGTTTGATTTCTTCCGTATCCATATTGCAGTATGTCATCTGTACGCCGATATTCGAAAGATTGCTCTGTTTCGCATACATATAAGCATAGCACATTGCCTGCGCCTTATGGACCGTCACAGGCTCCTGCAGGTATTCCAAATTTGTATAGACGCCTTTGATTTCATCAATAACTACCGTATCATCCTGAATAATACCGTCCGCTCTTCCTTCTAACTGTAACAGATACGCATCCGCATCGATCTGAATGTTTAACGGAACTTCCGCCTGATACGAAGCCCCCATCGATCTCTGGATCTTTCTGTGTATCCTGCCGCCCTCCTGCATAGCGTCTGCCCGCATAGAAAAACCGATCCTATTGTCAATGTCGCCGGACCGCAGAATAAACTCTACCAGATTACGCACGGATATTTTAATCAAGGGAAGCTCATCCATTTTATTTCACATCCATTTCCTGCTGCTTTGATATAAAGAAAGCATCACCATCCGTTGTACTGCCGAATCGTGATGCTTTCTGTCTTGAGGGGATTGCATTTATGCTACCGCATAGTTCTTCAATGTGTTTTCAAATTTTGCGTTCTCACCAAAATATTTTACTGTCAGTTCCTTCCTAAGACCGAGACCCAGCACTCCCAGAATAGATTTCGCATCAATATAAATATGATCGCATAAAATATCAATCTCAAAATCACATTGTCCTGCTGCGCTTACAAAATTTTCTACTTCCTCGGAATCTTTAAACCATACTCTCTTTTCTGTCATAACCTTCATTCCTTTCATAACTAAATAACAGCTCTAGTTTCCCCGGTTACGAACACGATTATGCCATCTATTTTCTGTTTTGTCAAAAAAACGGACATTCTTCCACTTCTTGGATTTTTCGTTAATTAGACCCTTTTTTTCCATATTTATGCCGTCTTTTTTTACAATACCTGCTTTGTTTTCCGGAATCGTATCTATTTTTCATACAATTTTTTTAGCGCTTTATTACATAACAAATAGTATATTCCAGACAGATTTGTATATATTCCATAAATTTTAATCATTTTCAATTGTTAACCTTTTGTAATTATGAGGTTGACAATCGATCCGAAATCAAATAAAATCATAAAAAACAAAAAGGAGCGTTACCATCTATGAATGTATCAAACAATCAATCCAAAACCATTTCAAACACAAAGCTGTCCGTTTACCAGATGGCAGCTGCCGCTTTGATGACGGCAGTTCTATGCGTACTGGGACCGTTATCCATCCCCATCGGTCCCGTCCCCATTTCACTTACAAATTTCGTGATTTATATCACGTTATACCTTCTGGGAACAAAACTGGGCACGCTCAGTTACTGCATCTACCTGCTGCTTGGAACCGCTGGACTTCCTATATTTTCGGGATATTCAGGCGGGCTGGCAAAACTTGCGGGACCTACCGGCGGCTATCTGGTCGGATTTATTGCCATGGCTGTCATTGCCGGAATCTTTATCCAAAAAAATCACGGAAAAACCGTCATGTCTGTCCTTGGCATGATCCTGGGTACGCTTGCCGCCTATGCGTTCGGGACAATCTGGTTTGTCTTTGAAGCCGGCTGTACGATATGGTATGCGTTAACGGTCTGCGTATTTCCGTTTTTGATCGGAGACGCAGCCAAAATCCTGATCGCATCAAAACTTGGCATGCTGATCCGTGCCGCTTTACAAAAAGCGCACTTATTAGACAGTATCTAACTGTGTTTTTCACAATCGGACAGGAGGAACGACCATGCGTGTTACAGAATTAGAAAAAAGAATTTACCTGGGATATTTGGCAACAAAAGAAGACGCTCTTTCACTGCTTCTGGAGCCTTTGGATGAACTTTGCAAAGCGGCAGACCGGATCCGCATGCACTTTTGCGGAAATCGTTTTGATATCTGCACGATCGTCAACGCCAAAAGCGGCAGATGTTCGGAAGACTGCAAATACTGCGCACAATCTGTGCATTACCGGACAGAAATCGAAGAATACCCTCTGCTCGATGCGGATACGCTGGTCTCTCATGCGATCCGTTATGCCAGCCGCGGCGTTCTGCGTTACTCGATCGTCACTTCCGGGCGCGCATTAGACAAAGACGAGATTGCATCCTTATGCCAATCTATCCGTAAAATTAAAGAAAGCTGCCCGATTTTAGTCTGCGTATCGGCAGGTCTTCTGCAGAAAGAACAGTATCAGATGCTTTTGGATGCCGGAGCGGTCCGCGTACATAACAACCTGGAAACATCCGAACGTTTCTTTCCGCACATCTGTACAACGCATACTGTCGCAGATAAAATCGCCGCCATCCGGGCGGCAAAGGCTGCCGGTATGCAGATATGCAGCGGCGGCATCATCGGTCTTTCCGAGACCATGGAAGATCGGATCGATCTGGCGCTGACCCTGCGGGAACTTTCGGTTTCTTCCGTGCCGGTCAACGTATTAAATCCGATTCCCGGCACGCCGTTAGAATGCCAGCCGCCGCTTCCTTACCCGGAAATCCGCCGTACGATCGCTATATTGCGGTTTCTGCTTCCCAAAGCCGCAATTCGGCTTGCAGGAGGCCGGGGGCTGCTGCCGGACAAAGGAAAAGCATGCTTCTTATCCGGTGCAAATGCCGCCATCTCCGGGGATATGCTTACCACTTCCGGTATCTCCATCGAAAACGATATGGAACTTCTGGCAGAGTGCGGCTTTGTACCTGGAGTATTGGAATGCGAAACACCTGACGCCAAATGATCGGCAAAATCGATCCCTGCCATCCAATTTTCACGGAAACAAACCGGCGGCATAGGTTCCTGGCAAAATATAAATAATTATAAACAATTCCATACAACAAAAAACGGGCGGTCTGACACACGCCCGTTTTTTCGTCTATTCTCTCCGCAATGCATCGATCGGATCCAGATTCGCAGCTTTATAAGACGGCAGCATTCCGAATACGATTCCGATCAACATCGAAAACAAAACGGAAACCATTGCCGCCGGTATACTGATCGAAACCGGCATTTCGCTTAATCTGGAAATAGCCTCAGCGAGCACAATTCCGGTCACAACTCCAAGAACGCCTCCCAGACTGGTCAATACGGCCGCCTCTGTCAGAAACTGTCCCAAAATATTGGATTTTCTTGCCCCGATTGCTTTCTTCAAACCGATTTCCTGCGTACGTTCCGTAACGGAAACCAGCATAATGTTCATCACGCCGATCCCTCCGACAATCAGAGAAATCCCTGCAATCCAGATCAACATGTTATTCGTGGACTTACTCAGATCCTGAATTTCTTTCGCCTGTTTCAGCAAATCCTCCGCCTGGTATTTTAACGTCTCATCGCTCGTACTCAGACGGGCATTTAATATATTTGCTCCTGCCTTTCCCGCAACCGCCATATAGTCGGTCGAATCCACTTTGATAACAAGATTCTGCGGTTCGTCAAACCGGTAGATAATGGGCCACGTAGCATCCGGAACATACACTTTTCCGGAAGAAATCTGAGAATACGTGTAATAATCTTCCATACTGTTGATTACCGGTTCAAATTTTTTGGACTTGGCAACGATTCCGATTACAATATAAGGTTCTTTTTTAATCTCGATGGTCTTTCCCAGAGGGTCTTCCCCCTGAAACAGAGTGTCGGCAGAATCCTGGTCCAGCAGTGCCACCTTACGGAACTCCGAAAAATCTCTTTCCGTAAATCCTCTGCCGCGCTGAATCACATAGTTGCAGGTATCAAAATAATTCTGATCGGTTCCGATCACATACCCTCCGGCCAACGAAGTATTCAGATAATATACTCCGTCATAATCCTGGCTGGACAGATATAACGACGCGTTTTCTACGTGGTCGATTTGCTTGACCTGCTTTAGTACATCCTCGTCAATAACCGGAACTCCGGCAGGGATTCCCTCACCCGACATTTCATACGCCCAGTCCCCCTGAGACAATGCAATTTTAACCGTATTGTCACCCGCCCCGATCAAGTTTTCCTTAATCTGCTCATTGGTTCCCTTGATCGTGGAAACAATGGCGATAATCGCTGCAATACCGATAATAATTCCCAGCATCGTCAGAAATGACCGCATCTTATGAGACCAGATGCCCTTGAACGATAACCGTATATTTTCTAACATATATAATCCTCTCTGCGCCTACTGTTTCGCTTCTATTGCTTTGGCTCCTTCTTTTGCCGACTTTCCGTACGGAAATGCAATACGGTCTGTTTCCGATAATCCGGATTTGACTTCGATCGAAGAACCGTACACCACTTTTCCCGTCTGGACATACTGCTTCACCAAACGGTTATCTTCCCCGGCTTTGAGCACATAAGATTTTCCGTCTTCCTCTCTTACATACGCTTTTTCAATATACAGAGAATTCTGCTCCTGCTGCGTGCTGACGGGAGTAATGGAAACATCCAGATAATCGCCGCTTGTAAGTCCTTCTGCTTCCTCTATATATGCCAGAAACGGATAATAAGAAGCGTTCGGATTTCCCTCTCCATACATTCTGCCATCCATCGGATATTCCGAAATCTCCGTAATGACAGCCGGATAGTCCTGCCCGGTATTCCAGTTATTCGCAGAAATTTCCTGACCGACTTTGATTTGATCAAGCATCAATTCATTGATATAACACTTCACATACATACCTTTGGCGCCGGAAATTTCTATAAAAGCAGAACCGTCCGCAGGAGGATTTTCGGGGTCTCCTACCGTTCTGACCACACCGTTGATGCTTGCCGTTACCGTCGCCCCTCCTCTGTCCTTCCTAAGCCCTTTCAGCTCCAGCCTCATCTTCTTTTGTTCAATCTCAAGCTTCTTCAATTCGCCTTCTTTTTCCGAAATTTCTTTTTTTAACTCTTCCGCAGTATACGTGTTTTCTTCCGGCGCTTCACTCTCGCTTTCGGAAGACGGTGCCGTAGTCCCCGGATTTTTCGTTTCAGATTCCGGTTCTTCTTCGATGACAACCTCGTCTTCCATTTGTTCCTGCGTCGCAACCAGCCATTTAGAGTTTTCACTGACCGATGCAAATTCTGCTCCGTTTACCGTCCAGCAACTGACCAGCGTACCTTCCTCTCTGCTGTTGCCGCTCCAGATTTCAAATGCCGCGACTTCTTCTTCCTTCACCAGCCAATTCAGATAGGAACCCATGACATAACATTCCTGCGTACACAAAAACCGGTACGGCATATCCACGGTTCCTTTTCCTTCGTAAGGTTTTGCCGTTTTATCGATATAATTATAGGCGTCGCCGTCTTTTTTCTCAACCTGAATCACAACCACGGTTGAACTTTTTTTGTTTGTTGTCGTCTTTGCCGGCGTTTTTGCCGCCTGATTCTTTGTCGTGCCGGAAGCAGATCCCGTTGTACCGGAGCTTCCCGTCGCCGTATTGGATACGGGCTTGATTTTTTTTAACTTTTCAATCTCGCGTTTTGCCAGTGTAATATTGTTTTTTACTCCCTGCAGTTCGAGTTTTTTCATTTCGATCTGAAGCTTGGCCTCTGAAGTATCGTATACCAGAAGAGGATCTCCGATTTTTACTGCTGTCCCTTCCTCTACTTTTACCTCAGACACCGTTTTATCCTCTAAATATACCGCCTGCGTATAATCGTCCATGACGTTTCCTGAAGTTGTCATGGAATCCGACATCCAGCCCATATTGATGTTGGAAACGGGAATTACCTCAGCCTGCATATTTTCTTCCTGATACGCCTGATACGCATAGACTCCCCCGGCGGCGGCCCCGACGAGCACAAGGAGAACGATACACAGAATGATATATTTTTTCGCTTTTTTCATCCGCGGGCCTCCTCTCCTGCTTCTTCCGAAATCTCCCCGTCAATGATATGATAAATCCGCCCGGCATGATCCGCAATATTTTTATCATGCGTAATCATAACGATCGTGACTCCTTCGTCATTTAATTTTTGAAACAGCTGCATGATCTGCGCGCCTGATTTTGAATCCAGTGCGCCGGTCGGCTCATCCGCAAGCAACAGCTTCGGACTGTTCACCATAGCCCTTGCAATGGCAACACGCTGCTTCTGCCCGCCGGAAAGCTGCGTCGGCATAAATGATGCCCTATCTTCCAGCCCCACTCTCGCCAAAGCAGAAAGTCCCCGTTCCTTTCTTTCTTTCTTTTTAATCCCGGCATAGCTTAACGGAAGCGATACATTTTCCAGTGCAGACTCTCTCGGAAGAAGATGAAAACTCTGGAAAACAAAGCCGATACTGTTTAAACGCAGGTGGGAAAGCTCCTTATCTTTTAAGGCGGCAACGTCTGTCCCCGCCAGATAAAATTCTCCTTTTGTCTGACGGTCCAGACAACCGATAATATTCATCAGCGTTGTTTTTCCGGAACCGGACGGTCCCATAATAGCGACATATTCGCCCTCTCTTACCTGAAGCGAAACATCTTTTAAGACCGGAACCGTCAGTTTATCCGAATGATAATCTTTATAAATATGTTTCAATTCCAGTATCATAGAATTCCCTCCGCTTTCAGAAAACCCTTAAGATCCAGTTTCTCTTCGGGCTCAGGTGCCACGCCGTCCGATGCTTCGTCATCTCCCCCGACTGAATCCCCGTTCGAATCATCTCCTGCATTGTCTTCTCCGATACTTCCGTCGTCCGATTCCAAATCGCCGTCCATGCCGTCATTTGCATCCATCCCGTCTTCCATTCCATCGCCCATTTCTCCGCTGTAATCGCCGTCCATGTTAAAATCAGCGTCATCGCCGTATTCTCCTTCCTCCCACATGGATTCCGTGCCCTGGTTATATAAACCGGAAGAATAATCCACTTCGTCCATATTTGTCACGGTTTTCACGCCTTCATACAATCCTTCCATCGGAAACGCGATCAGATCATCCTCGCTTAGACCGGACAAAATCTCATATTTATCTAGTTCCATATCATATTCGCCCAGTTCAACGGCTCTCTTTTCCAGTCTCCCCGTTCCGTCGTCCGCCCAAACATAGGCAGACTGCGCCGCTCCATCCGGCATCAGCTCCGTACCCGTTTCAAAATCGTCTACCCATTCCGTACCGTATTCCAAATCATCGGACCATTCCGTGTCATATTCATAATCATACGACTGCTCCGTCCCATAATCCATCATGCCCATATCCAACATCTCGGTAGAGCCGTTTAAGTTTTCCGAAAATCCGCCCTCCGCCTGATCAAATGCGATATATCCGCTGTAAAGCCAGATGCCTTCTTTTTCCTCGGTCTGCCCCTGATCAAGTTCGATCAGCACATGCTGTCCCAGCATCAGCCCGTCCGTCTCATCCAGCGTAACAAAAAAGGAGTAATCACTGGAAGACATACCCATGGAATCATCGGACCCCATCATCATATTATCGTCTTCTGAAGATTTATCCGTTTCCTCCGTATTCAGGCTTTCTACTACACCGCTCCAGGTAATGCTCTCATCCACTCTGGAACGAACGATCACCTCTGCGTCCGGCGAAATGGTTCCGATATTCTGCTCGTTCGCAATCCCTTTGATGCGGTATTCACCGGAAGAGAGAATTGTAATAAATGCAGAAGATTCTTCGTCCGTATTTGTTCCGTCGTTAATGGATTTAATCATGCCGGATGTATTGCTTGTCACCTGCGAATTGTCAACTTTTTTCTGTATTTTTTCCATTTCCAGCTTCTTGCTGGATTTTTCGAATTCCGCCTGTTTGATCTGCGTTTCTAACGTCTGAATCTGTGTGGTATATTCAAATTTATCCCCTTCGGCGGCGGCTTTTCTTTCTTTATCTAATTCCGTAATCTGGCTTCTGTAGTTGCTGATCTCGATATCCTGGTTCTGCAGCTCCAGCTTTGCCTGCTCTAACTCCAATGTCAAATCTTCCGTATCATAACGAAATAACGGCGTCCCCTCTTCTACGGTATCCCCTACTTCCACTAAAACTTCGGCAATCGTCCGTTCCGAGTCCGCCTTTACTTCCACCGTCTCCTGCGGCTGCACAACACCGGAATAGCGGTTCTGCGCGCCGGTAACATTTCCCATGACGGCAGATACTTTTTCCACATAAACCCTGTCGTTGCTGTCCCTTCCCTGATTCCCCAAAAAATACCAGATACCAGCGGCTGATACTGCCGCAACTGCTATCGCCCCCAGAATAATGCCGATTTTCTTCTTACCCATATTTCCTCCTGTATATCTTCAACGCCTTTTGCGTATTTCTCAAACGCAAACCAGACGGCTGCATATTGCCGAATATCCGTAACCATCTTATCATTATCCATCCATAAATACAATTAAAAATTCCTTAAAAATTCCGTTATTCTCTCCACTCATAATACGATATATTTTGCTCATACTAATATAAAAAGTTCAGGAGGCTGCCATGAAAGTAACCGATAAAGACAAACAAATCCGCACGGCTCCAAAAGGAGCCTGGGAAAGCGGCGTCATCAACGAAAAGAAACGCCGCTCCAGAAAACAGCATCTTAATGAGATTACCACCGACATCCAGGGTAACGGATACCCGGTATTTCCGAAAAATCGGGACGATTGAAACGTCCTGATTACATAATTCAGAAACGTTTGCACTTTGGACAGTAGAGAGGGCAGTTTTTCAAAACAGCATCCTCTCTGATTTTGTCACGAGTTTTATTTCCGCAAACAGGACATAAAATCCATTCTGTCTTTCGTTTCATAATACACTCCAATATAAATTTTTCAAGCATTAGATTAATGCTCATGTGCGATAAATTAACACAAAGATTTTGATAGGCAGCCACCCACTATTCCGTGCAACTTATAAGAAAAACTTTTGTAAAGGAGCCTTGACAAAACCGCCTTATCCTACTATAATGAAAATGTAAAGGAACCTTGTCAAAACGGAGGTGACATTATTTGGAAAACAGGGTTGAAGAATTACGAAAAAGGTTAGGCATGAATCAAGAAGATTTTGCAAAAGCACTTAAAGTTTCAAGACAAACTGTCAGTTCAATAGAAACGGGGAAATATAATCCCTCTTTAGAATTAGCTTTTACAATATCAGATTTTTTCGGTAAGCAAATTGAAGATATTTTTATTCATGAAAGGAGTTGCAAAGATGAAAAAAGGTAATTTATTAGAGGGTATTTTGTTTGTTTTGACAGGCATTATTCTTTTGGGTGTAGCACTACTGACTGATAGTGTGCTGGACAGTTTGCTTATTGGTTTTGCTGCCGCAACTATCTCTTCTGGTATTTTTATGACCTGTAAATACTTCTATTGGAGTACATCTAAAAACAAAGAGCGTTATCAAGAAAAAATAGAAAATGAAAAAATTGAACTTCACGATGAATTAAAATCAAAATTAAGAGATAAATCCGGGCGCTATGCGTATGCTATCGGGCTTATGACAGTTAGTATTTCAATAATCATTTTCTTCATACTGGGACAACTTGAAATCATTGATAATTCACGCTTAATAGTGCTATATCTGGGCGGCTATTTATTATTTCAAATTGTAATAGGTATCGTAATATTTAAGCAGTTGCTAAAGAAGTATGAATAGCAAACCCAACCGAGCCAGTCAACGGCAAGTAAATGGGCTTCACTTCGCCCACCGTTGACAGCCCCATTTGTCTTTGCTGTTCGATAATCAAGGGGCGACAGCCTAAAGTGTTGCTATCTTATTCATAAGGAACCGGCGCGACAGCGGCGGTGACACAGCCAACCTCTTTGGGACATTTTGTCCCAAAGAGCCGGGTTTGGGGAGGCTCCCCAACAAGCATTTTTGCGGGCCCCCGGCCCAGCAAAAATTTCGGAGTGTGGCCACACCCGAATTGCTTGCCGTTTGTGCGCTCCCCTATACATGGCGCGAAAAACGGAGGTCGCGTTTTCTTACGTTCCCTCCGTTTCCTTGGCCGCTTTCATCGCTTGAATTGTGGCTTCAACGATTTTTAGTTCTTTTTCGTCTAACGAGCCCAGCATCGCATCAATCCGTTTTCTGCACTCGCTCCCTTTGTTCTGAGACGGGTAAAAATATTGATCTACAGATATATCAAACATAGTAACCAGTTGATAAAAGGTATTGAGGCTGGGATGCTGGCCGTCATTCTCATTATACATAATTGTACGTGGTGAACGGTCAACAATATAGGCCAGTTGCTCCTGCGTCATACCGCTGGCTTCCCGAGCCCGCTTAATGGCCCGTCCTATATCGTGGAAATCAAGTCGTCTTTTATCTTGTTTTATCTTCATAACATCACCCAATGTAATTTTACATTTCATGTGATATTATTTGAACGATTATTTATTTCATGATACCGACTGTTTAATTGCATATATAAGGGAACTTTACGCTCACTCTCCGGTATAGACTTGAAGCTGGTAGTTCCATTGTAGAATACCAGAAATTACTACAAACCGTAATGAGAAATCGGGTTCCGCATGGTATTCTGTTTTCGCTATGTTCAGCAATTTTTCCAAGGTTTCCTGCCAGCTATCTTCGGTACAGTCAGCACACAAGTATATCCCGGCAGGAATATTTTTTAGTCCGTTTATTTCTGCATAACGAGTACACACAGCAAAATAACGGGCCGATGAGCTGTCTTGATATACACCAGCCAAATCCTCAAAAGTAAATTGCTTTTTCTGTTCGTAGGAAAGACGTTGATAAAAATGGCGCTGATAACTCCACAGATCGTCTGCTGTAATTTTCTCGACCGAATCAGCCAGCATGATGATACGCTTTGGAAACTTCTTTGTAAAAATTCCCTCTGATGCCTGCCAGTTGTGGAGCTTTTTCTCATAGTCAGCTTTTGCCAGTTGAATTTTTGATTTGCTGTACCGCAACGAAGAAATTTTTTCATCGGCTTTTTGCTCTGCCTGCTCTAAAAACATAATGATTTTTTCTAAATCGTCATATTCAAGAACCCGTTTAATTTCCTGCAAAGGCAGATCCATCTGTTGCAGGGCGTGGACTGTATTTAGCCAGATGATGTCCTCCGCAGTGTAGTACCGATATTTGGTGTGTATGTCAACTTTGCTGGGCTTGACCAGCCCTATGCGATCATAGTGGCGGAGAGTTTCGGTTGTCAAGTGTGCTTGTTCCGCCGTCTCTCCGATTGAAAAGTACTTTTTTTCCATGCTGATTTCCCCTCTTGACTTTTGTGTTACACAAAGGTTTATACTATTATAACACCGGAGGGACTCTGTATGCAAGTATTTGATTTTCTGGTGTAGTTAGGAGGAAATTGGCATGATAGAAATGAAAAATGTCTCAAAACAATATGGGCAGTCATCTGTATTGAATAAAATTGATTTAACGGTAGACGAACCCGGTATCTACTGCCTTTTAGGACGAAATGGTGCGGGCAAAACAACCTTTTTGAAGTCGGTTGCTGGCTACCAGAATGTCACCAGCGGTCAAATAAAAGTAGACGGAAAGGCTATCTCAACCGCAACGCTGGATACTGGGGTCAGTTACATTGAAAACTTTGCCAAACATTTCAATTTGCCTATTTGGAAGTTGCTACGGATTGCGTCTGAGGTAAATGCAGAATATGACTATCCTTTTGCCACAGAAATGATGGAGCGGTTTGAGCTGGACGGAAAGAAGAAATTCAACCAACTTTCCCTTGGTATGAAAACGATGGTTTCTACCATTGTTTGTTTGGCCAGCAACCGTCCAGTCGTTCTTCTGGACGAGCCGGTTTTAGGATTTGATGCGATTATGCGGGTAGAGTTTTATGAAATGCTCGCGGAAAGTTTTCAACGGCATCCACGAATTATTATAGTATCTACTCACATTATTGAAGAAATCGCAAAGACGATTCACAAACTGATTGTTATTGATAAGGGGCGGATTCGCTTTTTTGATACTCTGCAAGCCGTGGAAGAAAAGGCGTTCAGTATCAGTGGATTAAAGAAAGATGTGGACGCGGCAACTGCCAATTTGAATGTGATTGGGCAGGATACCGTGGGCGGACTTGTAACCAGCTATATTTTTGACTACCCACCAAAGCAGGAGGCATCTTTAGAGATTACCCCTCTTTCTCTCCAAGACTTTTTTGTTCAGATGGTGGGGCATAAGGGAGGTATAAAGGTATGAAAGCAACATTATCCATTGTAAAGCGGTTGCTTGCCAGCAATAAAATCAGCTTTATTGTTACAGCAGTGGTGGTTCTTTGCGCCACGACATCCGGCGACTCCGCCGTTGCTTTAAGTAACGGAAATTACACTTGGCTTTTGGCTGTACTGACACCATTTTTCTTTGTGTTTTATGATTTCAAAAAACTGATTCACTTGGGAGCCAGTAAAAAGGATTTTTATTTTGGTGCATTGGTCAGTTATGTGGGTCTTGCCTTTTTGGTTTCTCTGCTCAACACGGGGATTCACCTTTTGATTGACCCCCTCAACCATACGCAGACCGTGATTAACTTAATGGCCGTATGCGGTTGGATGGAAAACAATGTATTTTTTGCTTTTGTTCAGCAAGCTGTGTTTCTGCTTCTGAGTATGGTGTTTCTCCATGTTCTGCTGTCCATGCAACCCCATTGGTACGGCTGGCTCACAGATATTATTCTGGTTGCCATCATCTGTATTTTTACACCCATCGCCCCGTTGCGTGGGCTTTTAGCTGGATTTTTCAAAGTGATTATGTTCAATCCCAATGCACTGGCCCATATCAGTATCTGTATTGGAGTGAGTGCCGCTCTGAGCGCCGTTGGCTTGACTGTTTTGAAACAGAAAACACTGTAAGAAAGGCAAATGAAAATGAAGGAAAAATTATTACTGATGTTTACGGTTTTTTTGCTGGTAGGTTCCCTCTCTGCCTGCTCTGACGAGGGGAACACCTTTGAAACGAAAACATACACACCAGAGGGGATTGTGGTAAACGGAATTGATGTTCAAGTAACCGACCGGGAAATTGTGGTCGTCCTCTCCGATGATGGTCAATTTCATATCGACTATGCGGAAAGCGCAAAAGAATTTTATGATATTTCCGTATCTGACAACGGTATTTTGACGATGGTTTCCGAAAGCGATAAAACGTGGACGGACTACATTGGAGGAAGCAAATCTGCTGGTGCGGATAAAATCACGATCCAGATCCCCAATGCCACTCTTTCCGTTTTGACCCTCTGCACCACAAAAGAGGACATATCCCTGCCGGCGCTGACTGTAACAGAGCAACTTACTTTGTCTACCAACGGGGGAGAGATTTCCTTTGAGAATATCAGCGCCGCAAGCTCCATCACTTTGGAAAATAAAAACGGTGACATTGTTGGAGCAATCACCGGGAGCTATGATGATTATACAATTACCTGCACAATCAAAAAGGGTAAGAGCAATTTACCGGGTGAAAAAGGCGGCGGCAACAAGACATTAACTGCAATCAATAACAACGGGGATATTGATATAGAATTTATTAGTGAATAAGCCCAAATATCTCAAAAGTCGTTGTTTTGCAGTTGAAAAATACTGATAGACGGCGGTTTTGAAATATCAAATTCAAAGCCGCCGATTTCTTTTGAAAAACGGAGGGTGTATTAAAGTCACCCATTTTT
>OFFQ01001096.1_pt1 | contig 17116 bp, 14 predicted proteins | sample 1521411 | NCBI WGS metagenome assembly OFFQ01 (sample SAMEA3504110, study PRJEB24116) | mouse gut metagenome | biome: mouse gut; feature: mouse-associated habitat; material: faeces | place: Denmark | collected 2011 | reverse complement strand
CAGCCGCAACATCATTTACCTGCACAACCCTAAAGGGTTCTTCCTACCTGCTTTGTTTTACCGGCTCACCCGTAAACGGGTCTATATACTCTTTGAGTGTCATTTGGTCGTATTCCAAATCCTCCTTTAATTGGCTCTGGATATACTCTTGTATTTTCTTTGCATTTTTTCCTACTGTATCTACGTAGTATCCTCTGCACCAGAAATGGCGGTTCCCATACTTATATTTCAAATTTGCATGCCTCTCAAATATCATTAACGTACTTTTGCCCTTCAGATATCCTACAAAACTTGCTACCGCTATACTCGGGGGGATTTCTACCAGCATATGTACATGGTCTGGGCAAATCTCTGCCTCTATTATTTTCACTCCTTTTCTCTTACAGAGCGTACTTAATATATTGGCTATATCCTGTTTCAATTGCCCGTACACTATTTTTCTTCTGAACTTTGGCGCAAACACTATGTGATACTTACAATTCCATTTCGTATGTGATAAACTATTTACATCCATTTTGGATACCTCCTTTGTTTTAGTACGGTTGGCGAACCTATACTAAATATAACATTGGAGGTTTTTTACTGTAAGCTAAAGCGGATGTTATCACACCTGCATAGCAGGTGGTTTATTGGTTTACCAATATTCCATTTTTCGGAACACGAAAAACTCCATATTGGTAAACAGGCCCTTGGCCTAACAAGAAAAGCGACAGAGCTTTAACCCTCTGCCGCCATGTTACCTATGCGTAAATGATTTCCTCATTTACACTCTCCATCGCACAAGCCCTTATGTTATTGAGTCGTCTTACCCATTCTAAGGCGTTTTCAGCCTTTAGCTGTTCCGTGCCCTGTGCCTGTTTCATGTCCTCTATGAGCCGTTCAAGGCGTTCCTGCGCCGGCCGTCATTTCATTCTGCACGGTATAGCCGGAATACAGCTTAGACAGACCGGCAATTCCGCCAAAACGTGTATACACATAATTCTTTACCTTTGCATAGTCCACCGCGATTTCCCGGAGCTTTTGCATATCCTCCTCCGAAATGGAATCTCTGCTGTATTGATATACGATTTTATAAATGGTCTTTGGCGGCATAAAGCGAATCCTCAAAAGGTGTACTTTTTTCTGACAATTTACATCTGCCGGACTCACCCATCCAACAAATCACATTCCGGTAAATGAATTTTCACCTACCCAATCAATACCTTTTTCCCTTCAAAAGCAAACCCAAACTTATGAATCCGCTCCGGTGCAATCCCCCTTGCCTCCAAATATGCCGCATACTTCTTCTCCTCAATCTGCGCAAGAGCCGCCCGCACCGTATCCTCCAGCGTTTTTTCCTCATCCGGATCACGGACCTTAAACTCTAAAATCACTGCCGCATCCTCCATTCTGCGCGGCTCCAGCATCACATCGTATCTCCCGTAACCGCTTTCTCTATTGGAAGTCAGGATATAACGCTCCCGCAGCTCCACCAGAAGCCCCAAAACAAAACCATGATAAAAGCGCTCCGGCTCCGTATATTCGGAAGGTCTGCCTCCCGTATCGAAAAAACTGAAGGTAGACAGGGCGATCTTATTCATATAGAGATTCATGCCCTTCCTGTCCTCTCCAAGCAGCGCCTTAATAAATCCGTTATACGACAGAGTATCTCCCCCAAACCAGTCCTCAATCATCTCCTCAAACATCAGCCGCACTTCTTCATTGGTCAACACAAGCTCATAAGTAATCCTTCCCGCCTTCCGGACATAGCTTTTCATCCTCAGATAGCCGCCGGCCAGCAAAAGACTCCAGACAGCGCTCTCCTTGCGATCCAGCTGACTGAATACAATCTGCTCGTCCAGCTGAACATGAAACGATTTCCCCAGCAGAAAATCCTCCATAACCATCTTAATATTAGGATTTCCTCCCTGTATCAGCTTTCCGATTAAACCGTTGCTGCTGGTATTGGCCCAATAAGCAGCGAATTTTCCGGTTTTCAAGAAATTCAGAATCGACCAGGGATTGTAAATATCACTCCTGCTTCCAAAAGTAAATCCATCATACCAGCTTCTGACCTCGTCCCTTTTCTCCGAAAGCCCATATTCCTCCAGAGCCGCCCACACCTCCTCTTCCGTAAAACCGAAACAGTCCGCATAAGCATCGGATGTGGTCGTCACTACCGTCAGATTATTCAGATCCGAAAAAACCGATTCCTTGCTCACCCTGGTAATTCCCGTCATTATCGCCCGTTCCAGATAGGGATTCGTCTTAAAAGTAGAATTAAACAAGCTTCGTGTAAAAGAAACCATTTCCTCCCAAAAGCCTTCCGTATAAGACTCCTGCATCGGAGTATCATACTCATCCAAAAGAAAAAGCACCTTTTTCCCATAGTAACGGGAAAGATAATCCGAAAGGTATTTTAAAGAATCAACCGCCAGATAATCCTCCATTTCAGCAGAAATTTTATGATAAAGCTCCTTTTCCCCATCGCGCAGGCAGTTACCGTCCAAAAGAAAATCATATTTGTCATACAGACGCCGGATATTCTGACATATCCTTTTTCTTGCCTGAGAAAAAGATTTTTCCTTGATATCGGCAAAGCTCAAAAAAATCACCGGAAAAGTCCCCTGAAGCTCCCGGTACTTCTCCTCCTCCCAAATCCCAAGCCCTTCAAACACCTCCCCGCGCCCGGCATACTCCACCGAAAAAAACCTCTCCACCGTATTCATCATCAAAGTCTTCCCAAAGCGCCTGGGACGGGTAATCAGCGTCACCGCATCCTGATTCTCCCACCATTCCTTAATAAACAAAGTTTTATCCACATAAAAATTATCATTTGTAATCAATTGTTCAAAAATCTGATGTCCAATCCCTACGGTCCTCGCCATATCCGCACCACCCTTTCGCCAAGTCCCCTATCACTCCTAGTATATCAACTTCAACCCTCCGATTCAATGCTTATTCCCCGTTTTATCCCGAAACTGATTCGCCCTCTTATAAAAAGTAGACAAGGGCATATCACACAGCATCGCCGCCTGCCTCCCAACAAGCTCCCCGGAATCCCACCTCCGGCAAGCCTCCTTAAAATTCTCCGGCAGCGGCTTTTGGGGCCTTCCAAACCGCACCCCCCGCTGCTTAGCCGCCCGAATCCCCTCCTCCTGCCGCTGCTTAATATTATGCCGTTCACTCTCCGCCACATAACTAAGAAGCGCCAACACAACATCACTAATAAAAGTCCCCATCAAGTTCTTCTCCCGCCTGGTATCCAAAATCGGCATATCAATCACAACAATATCCGCCCCCTTCTCCTTCGTAATCCTCCTCCACTGCTCATTCAGATCCACATAATTCCTCCCCAGCCGATCAATCGATTTCACATAAAGCACCGACTGATCATCCAGCCTCCTTAACAGCTTCTTATACTCCGGCCTCTCAAAATCCTTCCCGGAAAGCTTATCCACATAAATCCGCTCCTTAGGCACCCCCATCTCCAACAAAGCAATCCTCTGCCGTTCCTCATTCTGTTCCCTAGTAGACACACGAACATAACCATACATCTTCTGTTGCACGATACCATACCTCCAAATAATATTAAGGCTCCCCTACAAAAAACCAGCCCCACACCCCATTGTGACACATCCCAAACATATGGCAAAAAAATTTTCCCCCGCCGCCCCCTTCCACAGCAGTTCATCCAGGCTGGGGCGGAAGCGGCCCTCTGCCATTTCCGATATCCGGTGTCCGGCTGTTCGCGTACACGTGTCTGATTTGGGCGAACATTGACCAAAAAACCTAAAAATCACCCAAACTCCCAAAAGTCAATGTACGTCCAAAGCAGATGCGTGTACGAGAACCGTCTGAACACGGGATATGGAAATGGCAGAGGGCCGCTTCCGCCCCAGCCTGGATGAACTGCGTCCCACACCCAACAAAAAAAACGCCCCACACCCAAAAGGCATGAAGCGTTCCCACCACTCACTCTACTTACAACTCAATCTTCCCATTCTCCTTACCATTAATCACATAGTAAGCAGCCATATCCTCCGGTTTCACATAAACCTCCAGACTCTTAATAGAAGAAGCCCGATGCCCCTCCGCCGTCCAGAGAGCCTTCACCTGCTCAACCAATTCCTCGGCCTTTACTTCCTTTCCTGCAAACTGAATATATACGTTCTGGCTTGCCGCCTCTTTTGCTGTCTTCGCTGTCTTAGTCGTAGTTGTCTTAACCGCAGCCTTCGGTGCCGCCTTCTTAGGTGCGGCCGCCTTCTCTTCCTTAACTGCCGCCTCTTTTACAGCAGCCTTCACAGGCTCTGCCTTTCCTGCCACTTCCTTCACCGGAACCGTAGCAGTCTCCGCCGCCTTTACGGGCGCCGTCTTCTTTACCGTATCTGTTGCTTTCTTAGCACTCATGATAATCCTCCCTTATGCTAATCGAAAATCTGATTCACAATTTATCGAGATCAATTATAGCCTGTTTCCCCTCCAAATTCAATGAGAGTGGGAAAATTCTCCATATTTATGACTTTTCTTCGGACCATATTCGGCTTTTTAGATATAATTCATGCAAATTCCGCACCATTCAATAACAGAATGGAGAAAATGCCTAAAATAAAGGATTTTTCGCCAAAAACATAGTCATTTCCCCCTCTGATACCGCTTTGCAGGCAACAAGAAAAATTGCAAAAATATAAGTTTTATGCAACTTTTTCGGTTGTTTTTACTCCCGTACCAACCATACCGCCGACAAACCCGCACCCAATCCGGTTTGCTTCGGAAAAAGCGCAGGCGTATAAGGCCGCTTCTATCCCCTTACGCTTCAATCTCATGCAGAAACAGACCGCTTCGAAGCTTCGGCTCAAACCAGGTAGACTTTGGCGGCATCAAAAGCCCCGCGTCCGCCACGGAAAACAGCTCTCCAATGGAGGTCGGATACATGGCAAAGGCAAGCTCCATGTCCGTATGTACCCGGCGCTCAAGCTCCTCAAGCCCCCGGATGCCGCCCACAAAGTCAATGCGCTCATCCGTCCTGGGATCTCCAATTCCAAGAACCGGCTCCAAAAGCTCCCTCTGCAAAACGGAAACATCCAATCCCTCCACGGGATCTTCTCTCTCATACTCCGGCCGCAAGGTCAGAAGATACCATTGCTCCCCAAGAAACATGGCAACCTCCCCCTTTTTCCCCGGATAGGTACGCCCCTCCAGTTTTTCCACCGAAAAGACCTCTTCTGCCCGCCTTAAAAATTCCTCCGCGGAAAGCCCGTTCAAATCCCGGACCACCCGGTTATAATCCATAATCATCAGCTCATCATCGGGAAAGAGCACCGAGAGAAAATAGTTAAATTCCTCCTCCCCCGTATAATCAGGATGAGCTTCCCTTCGTTTCAGACCCGTCCGAACCGCCGAGGCCGCCCTGTGATGCCCGTCCGCAATATAAACCGCCTCCATGCGCGCAAAGGCTTCCCGAATACGCCGGATGGCATCCCCATCGCTTATCATCCATCCCCTGTGCCCGATGCCGTCCTCCGACACAAAGGAAAAAAGAGGCTCCTTCTTCTTCTCCCCCTCCGTCAGCGCCTTAAGCTCCGGCCGGTTCCGGTATGCCAGGAAAATAGGCCCTGTCTGGGTACTGCACACATCCACGTGGCGCACCCGGTCCTCTTCCTTCTCCCGCCGGGTATTCTCATGCTTCTTAATGCGCCCCTCCAGGTAATCGTCAATGGAAGCGCAGGCCACAATCCCCGTCTGGCTGCGGCCGTTCATGGTCAGCTCATACAGATAACAGCAGGGAACCTTATCCTGTACAAAATCCCCCTGCTTCTCCATTTCCTCCAATAATTCCTTTGCCTTCTCATAAACCCTCGGATCACAGGTATCCACATCATCGGAAAGCTGCGTCTCCGCCCGGTCAATGCGAAGAAAGGACAAGGGTCTCCCCTCTACCGCCTTCTTCGCCTCCCCGCGGCTGTAAACATCATAGGGAAGGGCGGCTATCTGCGCTTCCTTCCCCTGTGCCGGTCTGATTGCCCGAAAGGGGCGTATCCCGGCCATCAGCAGATCACCCTGACCTTCAATACGCCATCAATGGCCTCAAGCTTGCGTATCAGCTCCGGGCTGGCCTGGCTTTCCAGATCAAACATAGAGTAAGCGTAATCGCCCCGGCTCTTGTTGGTCATATTGGCAATGTTGTGATTTTCCTCACCCATAAGGTTTGTAAACTGGCTCAGCATATGCTTGATATTCTTATGGCAAATGGCTACCCGGGCCGGATAAGCGGGCACGCCCATATCGCAGTTGGGGTAGTTTACGGAATTGCTGATATTGCCGTGCTCCAGGTAGCAGCGCAGCTCCTTCACCGCCATGCGGGCACAGTTTTCCTCCGCTTCCTCCGTGGAGGCTCCCAGGTGAGGAATCACAATGGTTCCCTTGGCGCCGGCCGTATTCGGATTGGGGAAATCCGTCACATAGCGTTTTACTTTTCCCTGCTTTAAAGCCAGTATCATCGCATTCTCGTCCACCAGAAGATCCCTTGCGAAGTTTAATACCACCACGCCGTCCTTCATTTTCTCAATGGCCCCTTCATTGATCATTTTTCTGGTGCTGTCCATCAAGGGCACATGGATGGTAATGTAGTCACATTCCCGATAGATATCATCCACATTGGTGATATGGCGGATGTTTCTGGACAGATTCCAGGCCGCTTCCACGGAAATATAGGGATCATACCCCAATACCTCCATGCCTAAATGAATAGCGGAATTGGCCACCTGAACGCCGATAGCTCCAAGTCCGATGATTCCAAGCTTCTTTCCCTGAATCTCACAGCCGGCAAACTGCTTTTTCTGCTTCTCGGAAAGCTGGGCAATCTCCTCATTCTGACGCTCGGACTGCACCCAGTTCACCCCTCCGATGATATCCCGGGAGGCCAGAAGAAGTCCGGCCAGGACCAGCTCCTTTACACCGTTTGCATTGGCTCCCGGAGTGTTGAATACCACCACGCCCTGCTCCGCGTATTTTCCTAAGGGGATGTTATTCACGCCGGCTCCCGCACGGGCGATGGCCGATATATTCCGGGGCAGATCCATTTCGTGCATAGCCGCGCTGCGGACCAAGATGGCATCCGCCTCCTCCAGCTCCTCCACTTCTTTGTACTCTCTTGTGAAATGGTCAAGGCCGAATTTGGCAATGGGATTTAAGCATTTGTATTTATACATGGTGTTCCTCCTCGAATTTTCTCATAAACTCCACAAGGGTCTTTACACCCTCTAAAGGCATGGCATTGTAAATGCTGGCCCGCATGCCTCCTACGCTCCGGTGGCCTTTGAGGTTCACGAGGCCAGCTTCTGCGGCCGCCTTTACAAAGGCTGCGTCCAGCTCGGCGCTGCCTGTGACAAAGGGCACATTCATCAAGGAGCGGTCCTCCCTGCGGACGGTTCCCTTAAAAAGACTGCTTTCGTCCAGGAAATCATAGAGAATGGCCGCTTTTTCCTCGTTGCGCAGCTTCATGGCTTCCAGACCGCCCATTTTCTTCAGCCACTTAAATACCTTGCCGCACATATAGATGCAGTAGGCATTGGGCGTGTTGTAGAGAGAATTGGCGTCGGCGTGAATCTTGTATTTCATATAGGTAGGCGTTCCCGGCAGAGTGCCCTCAGTGATAAGGTCCTCGCGGATAATGGCAATGACCATGCCGGCAGGACCGATGTTCTTCTGAACACCGCCGTAGAGCAGGCCGTATTTTGTCACATCCACCGGCTCGGAGAGGAAGCAGGAGGATACGTCGGATACCAGTAGCTTTCCCTTGGTATTGGGCAGGGTATGGAATTTTGTTCCGTATATGGTGTTATTCTCGCAGATGTATACATAGTCCGCGTCGGGGCTTACGGGCAGATCGGAGCAGTCCGGTATGTAGGAAAAGGTCTTATCCTCGGAAGTGGCTATTTTGTTGGCCTTTCCGTAGATGCCTGCCTCGTTAAATGCTTTTTTTGCCCACTGGCCGGTGACAATGTAGTCGGCTACGCGGTTTTTCATAAGGTTCATGGGGATCATTGCAAACTGCAGATGCGCGCCTCCCTGGAGAAACAGCACCTTGTAGTCGGCGGGGATTGCCATGAGATCGCGGAGATCTTGTTCGGCTTCATTTAAGATCTCTTCAAACACCTTGGAGCGGTGGGACATCTCCATAACAGACATGCCTGTTCCCTGATAATCCAGCATTTCTGCGGCGGCGTCCTTTAAAACCTCCTCCGGCAGCACCGCCGGTCCTGCGGAAAAATTATACACTCGATTCATTTTTTCATCCTCCTATTTTAAGTCGCTGCGCGACAGCACTAAAGGGTAAAGCCGCTTCGACACACCTGTATTGAGAGGAACTTTCATTCGAAAGGGCTCTCATGAAATTTCCTCTAATAATACAACACAACCGGCGTTCCCTTTTCTGCCTGCTCGAATAAAATCTTCATATTGGCCGGCGGTGTGTTGACGCAGCCGTGTGAGCCGTTGGTTTGGTAGATGGCTCCGCCAAATTTGCCTCTCCAGCTGGCGTCGTGAATCCCGTAATTGCCGTAAAAGGGCATCCAGTATTTTACAGGCGTTGCATAGTCTGCGCCGCGCAGCACGGCATTACGGGCCTTGTATTTGACAGCCGCTACGATGGCCGGCGTGCCGTAGCCACGGCTCATATTTCCCGTAACTACGTCCGTATCCACAATAAGCTGCCCGTTTTTGTAGAACCACATGTGCTGAGCGCCCATATCCACCTCGATATATGTGTCGCCGATGTCATAGTTGGTGCTCCACACATTGCCCCTCTGGGTGTAGGCCGGCTCTTTTGCAAGGGTATCCCCCTGTTCAATGTGAGCCAGAAGCGCCTGGCTTTCCGTCTCCTGATCGATCTGCCAGCCATAATTGCCGCCCTTCACCGTAATCACTCCGCGGAGAGTACTTTTAAATTTCCGGGGCTTTTTGTAGGTGTCCCGGCTCTCCGCCAGCTCACGGACCCACTCCGTAACCGCTTCCCCGTCAAGAGATGCCTCATAGCCCTCCAGACGAATAAATCTGCTGATCACATTTTCATCCACTACCTGGCTTTCCGGGCCGAACTCGTAGGTAATCTCCGCCCCCAGCCAGTGATCCAGCTTTTCCGTAAGCGCTGTCACTTCCTCCGATTCCGCGGTGATTCCGGGAGCCAGGTAGCAGCCTGCCTCCTCTAAATTCAGCTCCGGGAGCTGATTGGTTACGGCTCCCTTCATCTGCTCCTCAAGGTTGCGAATACCTAAGCGGTTTCCTGGCTGCTCCTCATGAAGTTCATAACCGTCCTCCGTAAGCTCAACCCAGGCATTCTGCGGATGTTTCCCATTTTTTACCAATTCCAAATCCCGGACTGCCGCCCGAAACTGTTCCTCATCTATGGCAACACCTGGTGTCAGATGATAGGAATCTCTCTGCCAGAACATCCGAAGCCAGAGAAAACCGTTCTGAATCCGCTTAATCTGCCCGGCTGCGTCCGTCTCGTAATAGGTTACGCCCAGATCCGCCGAATCAAGCTCTTCCGTCTCTCCCTCCCGCCCCAGAAGCGTAAGCTTATACGTCTGCGCCTGGCTCATCAGCAGTTCGTTTACCTGATCTACCGTTAAATATTCCGCATTTGTGTTATTGATGGAGGTTCCGGGAAAAAAACGATCCATAAAATACACGGAAATTCCCGTATATATCACCAGAAACGCAAACAGGCCCCACACCAACCACCTTATCCGCTTCCACATTCCGCAAGCTCCCTGTTTCCATTGATAGCCCGCCTCAAAGACGTGTATGAATCAGGTACTTAAATCGTGTACCTTACTTGGCCCCATAACTGTATTGGCTCCACGCCAATCAGCGGAGTGATTGGCGTGGGTGCGAACAGTAACCCTTACTTTCCTTATTATGAATCCACTTTCTTCAAATCCTCCGCATCAAAGGCTTCCTCAATGGGCGCGCCTGCCGCCACCATAGGAAATACCTTATCCGCGCAGTCAATCATACAGTCAATGACTACCGGCCGTCCAAGTGATATTGCCTTTTCTATGGCCGGGCCGACCTCCTCCCGCTTTGTAACACGCATACCTACGGCTCCCAAAGCCTCCGCAAGCTTCACAAAATCCACCTGGTCGTCCAGAATGGTTGCCGAATAATGCTTATTGTAGAACAAGGTCTGCCACTGATGTACCATGCCCAGAACATGATTGTTTAATACAAGCTGAATAATGGGCACATTGTAACGGGCGGCCGTCGCTATCTCATTCATATTCATACGGAAACAGCCGTCGCCTGCCACATTTACCACCGTCTTGTCCGGCCGTCCAAGCTTTGCGCCGATGGAAGCGCCCAGACCGTAGCCCATTGTTCCCAGTCCTCCTGAGGTCAGAAAGGTTCTCGGCTCCTTATATTTGTAGAACTGAGCCGCCCACATCTGATTCTGGCCTACCTCGGTGGTGATAATGGCGTCGCCCTTGGTTATTCTATACAGCTCCTCCACTACATAGGGACCGGTGAGGCGGCTTTCCTCGTACCGCAGGGGATGCTTTTCTTTGAGGGCTTCAATCTGGCTGATCCACTCGGGATGCTTCTTTTCCTCGAGCCGGGGCAGAAGGCACGTAAGAACCTCCTTCACATCACCGATGATACTGGCGTCTACCATGACATTTTTATTGATCTCCGCCGGATCAATGTCGATCTGGAGGATTCTTGCCTTCCTTGCAAATCGGGTAGCGTCTCCCGTTACCCGGTCGCTGAACCGTGCGCCTACCGTAATCAGAAGATCGCACTGGGTCACGCCGAAATTGGACGCCTTTGTTCCGTGCATCCCAAGCATTCCCGTATAGAGAGGGTCCTCCCCCGGAAATGCGCCCTTTCCCATAAGGGAATCGCAGACAGGAGCCTCCAGCTTTCTTGCAAGCTTAGCCAACTCCTCAGATGCGCCGGACAGCACCGCTCCGCCTCCTGCAAAAATGAAGGGGCGCTTTGCCTTGGCTATCATTGCCACGGCCCGATCCAAATCCTCCTCCAGTATCCGGGATGCATCCCGCTCCGCCTCCAGGGGCTTCTGGTATTCGTAGTCGGTCTTATTTGCCGTCACATCCTTGGTTATGTCAATCAGCACCGGACCGGGCCGGCCGCTTCTGGCTATATGGAAGGCTCTGCGAATGGCCGGGGCCAGATTTTCCACATCCTTAATGATATAATTATGCTTTGTCACCGGCATGGTGATTCCGGCAATGTCTACCTCCTGGAAGGAATCCCGGCCAAGAAGAGGTTTTCCTACGTTGGCGGTGATGGCTACCAGGGGAATCGAGTCCATGTAAGCGGTGGCAATTCCCGTTACCAGGTTGGTAGCTCCCGGGCCGGAGGTCGCCATGCATACGCCCACCTTTCCCGTAGCCCGGGCATAGCCGTCCGCCGCATGGGAGGCTCCCTGCTCGTGGGAGGTCAGAATATGCTTAATCTCGCCGCTGTGCTTGTATAACTCATCGTATACATTTAAGATCGCGCCTCCCGGATAGCCGAATACGGTGTCTACGCCCTGTTCCTTGAGACATTCGATGATAATCTCTGATCCTGTCAACTGCATATATTTTCTCCGTTCTTTCTATGTTTTGAGTTCCGCAATGTCACACTTGGTATACTTGTATGTAATTGACTTCCTGTCACTTAATACTTTATCAGTAAATGGATTTACGCACCGTGTACGATTTTACTGTTTAAGTTCCATAATATCACGCCCCGGGACATTCATATGAAATCCATTTCCTGTTACTTATACCCTGCCTGTATGCGATTTTACTGTTTATTTCATTTCCAGGACTGCGCCGCGGTTGCCGGAAGTTACCATTTTTGCGTAACGGGCCAGATAGCCTGTGGTAACTCTCGGCTCTCTGGGCTGCCATTTTTCTTTTCTTGCGGCCATCTCCTCGTCGGATACCAGAACTTCCAGGCGATTGCCGGGAATATCAATGCGGATTCGGTCGCCCTCTTCCACCAATGCGATCGGTCCGCCTACGGCTGCCTCGGGAGATACATGTCCGATGGAAGCGCCTCTGGATGCGCCGCTGAAACGTCCGTCCGTAATAAGTGCTACGGATGCGCCCAGTCCCATACCTGCAATGGCAGAGGTCGGATTGAGCATCTCGCGCATGCCGGGACCGCCTTTTGGTCCCTCATAGCGGATAACCACTACGTCGCCTGCCACGATCCTGCCGCCTTTAATAGCGTCGATGGCGTCCTCCTCGCAGTCAAATACACGGGCCGGTCCCTCGTGGGTCATCATCTCGGGAACCACGGCGGAACGCTTTACCACAGCCGTGTCGGGAGCCAGATTGCCTTTAAGAACGGCAATTCCGCCAATCTCGCTGTAGGGATTGTCAATGGGACGGATTACCTCGGGATTGCGGTTTGCGCAGCCTGCTATATTTTCTCCTACGGTCTTTCCGGTGACGGTGATCAGGTCCGTGTAAAGAAGCTGCTTTTTATTCAGCTCGTTCATTACGGCGTAGACGCCGCCTGCCTCGTTCAAATCCTCCATATAGGTGGGACCTGCCGGGGCCAGATGGCAGAGGTTCGGGGTCTTGGCGCTCATCTCATTGGCGACCTCCATGTTCAGATCCACGCCTGCCTCGTGAGCGATGGCCGGAAGGTGGAGCATACTGTTGGTGGAGCAGCCAAGAGCCATATCTACGGTCAGAGCATTTAAGAATGCTTTCTCCGTCATAATGTCACGGGGACGGATATTCCGGCGGAACATCTCCATGACCTGCATACCTGCATGCTTTGCCAGCTTGATACGCTCGGAATATACGGCCGGAATGGTTCCGTTTCCTCGAAGTCCCATACCCAGAGCCTCGGTCAGACAGTTCATGCTGTTGGCCGTGTACATGCCGGAGCAGGAGCCGCAGGTCGGACAGGTCTTTTCCTCAAATTCCCTTACGTCCTCCTCGGTCATTGTGCCTGCCGCATGAGCGCCTACGGCCTCAAACATACTGGAAAGGCTTCGCTTCTGGCCCTTTACATGGCCGGCCAGCATGGGTCCGCCGCTGACAAATACGGTGGGAACGTTGATTCTGGCCGCCGCCATCAGAAGTCCCGGCACGTTTTTATCACAGTTGGGGACCATAACCAGGGCATCGAACTGATGAGCCAGAGCCATACATTCCGTGGAATCGGCAATCAGATCTCTTGTAACCAGAGAATATTTCATTCCCACATGGCCCATTGCGATTCCGTCGCAGACGGCAATGGCCGGGAACACAATGGGTGTTCCGCCGCCCATAGCTACGCCTAATTTTACGGCCTCTACGATCTTATCCAAATTCATATGGCCGGGTACAATCTCGTTGTATGAGCTGACAATTCCTACCAGGGGCTTGTCAAGCTCTTCCGGGGTCAGCCCCAGAGCATTGAATAAACTTCTGTGGGGCGCCTGCTGCATTCCCTTTGTTACCGCATCACTCTTCATACCTGTATTCCTCCTATCTTAAATCGCTGCGCGATGGCACTAATACGAATCAATTATTTAATATGCTGTGCAATCAAATCTCCCATTTCCACGGTTCCTACCTTGGTACAGCCCTCGGACATAATGTCGCCTGTACGATAGCCTTCCGTAAGCACCTGCTGAACTGCCGCTTCTATGGCATCGGCTTCTTTGTCCAGATCAAAGGTAAAACGAAGCATCATAGCCGCTGAAAGTATCGTTGCAATGGGATTGGCCAGATTCTGTCCGGCTATGTCCGGCGCGGAACCGTGGCTCGGCTCGTAGAGGCCGAACTTTGTATCATTTAAGCTTGCGCTTGCCAACATTCCGATGGAGCCTGTTACCATGCTTGCCTCGTCGGAGAGAATGTCGCCGAACATATTCTCCGTGAGAATCACGTCAAACTGCCCCGGGTCCTTCACAAGCTGCATGGCACAGTTGTCTACCAGCATATGGGAAAGCTCGATTTCAGGATAGTCCTTTGCAACCTCTTCCACGACCTTTCTCCAAAGCCTGGAGGAGTCCAGAACATTGGCCTTATCTACGCTGCAGACCTTCTTCCTTCTCTTCCCCGCTATGTCGAAGGCTCTCCTGGCTATGCGGCGGATTTCCTCCACGTTGTATGTAAGTGTGTCTACTGCGGTGAGAATCCCGTCGACTTCCTCGGTTCTGCGCTCTCCAAAGTAAAGGCCGCCGGTCAGCTCGCGCATAATCATCATATCAAAGCCGTCCCCGATAATCTCATCCCGCAGGGGGCAGGCCCTCTTAAGCTCGTTATAGAGCACGGCCGGCCTTAGGTTGGCAAACAGCCCCAGGGACTTGCGCAGCTTCAAAAGTCCTGCTTCCGGTCTCTTTTCCGGCGGAAGCTGATACCAGGGAGAGGTGGCCGCATCGCCGCCGATGGAACCCATAAGGACCGCGGCCTTTGACTTTGCCGTCTCAATGGTCTCATCTGTCAGCGGCACTCCGTGGACGTCAATGGAGGCTCCGCCCATCAAAAGCTCCGTGTACGCCCATTCATGGCCGTAACGCTCTGCCACGGTATCCAGTACCTTCCTGGCCTCCCTCACAATCTCCGGCCCGATTCCGTCGCCGGGTATTACTGCGATATCTAATTTCATTCTTCATCATCCCTTCTAAAAATGCCTATTGCTAATAATATAGAACAAAAATCCGTTTTTTTCAACTGGAAATTTTATTTCTTTATTTCTTTACAGCAGAAAAGTTATTACATTCCTTGCCGCTCTCCGCACCTGCGTCAATTACTCCTCTGACAGGCACGAAACCAATACTGTTAGGGGGAATAATGCTTTACACCTTAAATATTAATTGTTATAAATAGGATATCTGCTATATAACCAGATACTCGCTGAAAGAGATACTTAATTCACTATTACCATTCTAAGCTCACAAAAGGACAGCCTTCTAACTGCCCTTTTCGCATATACCCTTTTGCTTATCTCCCCTTACACATAAGACCAGCTCCGCCGAATATACATTTCTGCCAGAATCAGGACGCCTAAAACTGTATTATCCGACAATTTACTCATGCTATCCTTCCTTTTTACTTGTATACACAAATATTTATATAATAGCACACCTGTACATACATGCCTACAATCAGAATTCCATTTGCAGCTATGCCTATCATACTTACCCCAATAGTGCCGTTCCGTTATATTCAAAAAACTGCTGTTCTTTCCAAATTCGGCTACATCTTCACATAGCTTGCCGCCCCGTAAATCCCGGCATCATTTCCAAGCTTTGCAAGGACAAACTTTTTCCCCCGGCACCCCGGCCATACGTATTTCTGATAATATTTCTGTACATATTCAATCAGAATTTCCCCGGCCTTCGACACGCCGCCGCCGATGATAAATGCCTCCGGGTCCACAACGGCTGCCGTGGCCGCCAGAGCATATCCCAGATAATGGCCGAATTTCTCCGCCACCTCCTTTGCTGTCTCATCACCGGCTTTTACGGCGTCAAATACGGCCTTTGCCGTCACCTCTCCCTCCCGGAGAAGTGATAGCTTATCACTTTCCGCCAGCAGCTTCTTCGCCATTCTCACGATTCCTGTAGCAGACGCAAACTGTTCCGCGCAGCCTACGCCTCCGCAGCCGCAGGCTTCCTCTATCTCTCCGTCCACCTTGATATGCCCCACTTCCCCGGCCGCGCCCTCGGACCCCAGAATCACCTTGCCGTCTACAATAATCGCTGCCGCCACTCCGGTTCCCAAGGTAATGAAAACAGCATCCTTATAGCCTCCCGCTCCACCCTTCCAGAGCTCTCCCAGTCCGGCCGTCTTCACATCATTGCCGCCCTTGCAGGGAAGTCCGGTAAGCTCCTCAAGCTCCTTTGCCACATGCTTGTTTCTCCAGCCCAGATTGGCATTCATGACAATGACGCCTTCTGCCGTCACAGGTCCCGGAACGCCGAAGCCCACGCCTTCTACCTCTTCTTTTTCGATCCCCTTCTCTTTCATTTTCCCCAAAACGGCTGCGGCTACATCCGGCAGAACTGATTCCGACTGGTTCTCAGTCCGGGTGGGAATCTCCCATTTTTCCAAAAGCTTTCCCTCCACGGTAAACAGGCCCAGCTTAATGGTGGTTCCTCCCACGTCAACGCCGAAACAGTACTTCTTCATTTGTGTATCCCCCTTTTTGTTTTTTTTCTATTATAACATTCCCCTGACCTTATGGAAATAGGAAGAAATTTATTGTCAATGGGCACTTTTCTATGCTATAATAGCATTACTTCCTAAAATAGAATAATATGCAAAATAGGTTTTCATGCGTCAAGTGTTCGGCGGATGGGGAGTTGCCTCCGAAACGAAAAGCTTAGTCTTACGATATGATTACCGCACCCGTTGCAGCAATATAAGATTGCATCTCGTATTGTGGGGATATTTCGTCATATGTTCTGTCACAGTGTGGAGGTGTATTTTTTATGGAAAGGAGTCTGCTTTATCATGATGGATTACGATAAGATAAAAGCCGGCGTAAAGCTGATGCTGGAAGGTATCGGTGAAGATGTGACAAGAGAGGGACTGCTGGAAACCCCGGATCGGATTGCCCGGATGTGTGCGGAGATTTACGGGGGACTGTATGAGGACGCTTCGGTGCATCTTCAGAAGCAGTTTTCGGTGGAGAGCGATGATATGGTGATCGAGAGGGACATAACGTTTTATTCCACCTGTGAGCATCATCTGCTCCCTTTCTATGGGAAAGCCCATATCGGCTACCTTCCGGACGGCCGTGTGGCAGGCCTTAGCAAGCTGGCCCGGACGGTGGATGTGTTTGCCAGAAGGCCTCAGATTCAAGAGAAAATGACGGTGCAGATTGCACGGGCCCTGGAAGAAAATTTAAAGCCTAAGGGTGTGATTGTGATGCTGGAGGCGGAGCATACCTGCATGACCATGCGGGGCGTGAAAAAGCCCGGAAGCAAGACGGTAACCTATGCGGCACGGGGCATTTTTAGAAAGGAAGAACGGCTGCAGCAGACATTTTTTCAATTGGTAAAATAACAGCGGAACGGGAGGGCATACATGCAGATTGGCAGCAGGGAATTTGACGTAGCGAACCACACCTATGTAATGGGGATTTTGAACGTGACACCGGATTCTTTTTCGGA
>OFFQ01001086.1_pt1 | contig 17190 bp, 18 predicted proteins | sample 1521411 | NCBI WGS metagenome assembly OFFQ01 (sample SAMEA3504110, study PRJEB24116) | mouse gut metagenome | biome: mouse gut; feature: mouse-associated habitat; material: faeces | place: Denmark | collected 2011 | reverse complement strand
CAAAAGTCTATCACAAATGGCTTTTTTTTTTCTAACTTAATTTTACAAACGGCGAAAACAAAAAAGAGGTATTGATAATGACACTTAAACGACCACAATGGGCAAATGCAACACCAGAAATGCAAGACTATTATGATCACTACTGGGGATTTCCAGTTCATGATGATCAGCAGTTATTTGCAATGTTATCTTTAGAATTATTTCAGGCTGGGTTAACTTGGCAGACAATCTGGCGGCGACGGGAAGCATTTAATCAGGCATTCAATAACTTTAAGGTTGAAAAAGTGGCATCATTTACTGATGAAGATATTAATCGATTATGCGAGGATGTAACTATTATTCGTAATCGTCGTAAAATATTAGCGGTAATTAATAATGCACAAGTGATTTTAAAATTACGGAAAACGGGAAGGACGTTTGATGATTATATGTGGAACTTTGTTGATGATCAACCGCAAGACTTGGGGTTAACTACCGATATTAAATTAGCTCCTAAAACACCGGCCTCAGAAGAAATAGCCAAGCAAATGCGGAAGGATGGATTTAAATTTGTTGGTCCGACAATTATTTACTCTTTCATGACAGCGGTGGGGATGGTCAATGCCCGTTTGAAGTAAGAATGTAAGGATTAACATTGATTGTTGGTTGCCAATTATGCTAAGATTATTCTCGTTATAAAGCAATTCCCGATAGGATTCACGTCTGAACGTGAAGATGCCTTGTAACCGCAACTACAAACTATTTGAAAGTTTCAATAGAATATGGGGGAATTAGAAAATGGCAGAACGACATTTATTTACATCCGAATCAGTATCAGAAGGACATCCAGATAAGATTGCTGACCAAATCAGTGACGCGATCTTAGACGAATTGCTTAAGAAGGATCCTGATTCACGGGTTGCAGTTGAAACCTCAGTTACTACTGGACTAGTATTAGTCTTTGGTGAAGTTTCTACTAAGGCCTACGTTAATATCCAACAGATTGTGCGGGACACAATTCGTAAGATCGGTTATACAGATGGCAAGTACGGTTTCGATGCTGATAACTGTGCTGTTATCACTGCGATCGATGAACAATCACCAGACATTGCGCAAGGGGTTGATGACTCCTTAGAAACGCGTGAAGGTGAAGCTGATCCGCTTGATAAGATTGGTGCCGGTGACCAAGGATTGATGTTTGGTTACGCTACTGACGAAACACCTGAATATATGCCATTAACATTGGTTTTAAGCCATAAATTAATGCGTAAGATTGCTCAACTACGTAAGGATGGCGTTATCTCTTACCTTCGTCCAGATGCAAAGGCCGAAGTAACTGTAGAATACGATGAGAATGACAAGCCATTACGTGTTGACACCGTTGTTTTAAGTACCCAGCATGATCCAGAGGTTTCACTTGATCAAATTAAAAAGGATATTAAAGAACAAGTGATCGAAGCAGTCATTCCAGCTGAGTACCTTGATGACCAAACTAAGTACTTCATTAATCCAACAGGTCGCTTTGTAATCGGTGGGCCTCAAGGGGATGCCGGTTTAACAGGACGGAAGATTATTGTTGATACTTATGGTGGGGCTGCCCATCATGGTGGTGGAGCCTTTTCTGGAAAGGATGCTACTAAGGTTGACCGTTCTGCTAGTTATGCTGCTCGTTACATTGCTAAAAACATTGTTGCAGCGGGCTATGCTAAGAAGGCAGAAATTCAAGTTGCTTATGCCATTGGTGTAGCAGAACCAGTATCGATCATGATTAATACTTATGGTACCGGTACCCGTTCAGAAGAAGAATTAATTGCCGCTGTTCGAAAAGTATTTGATTTACGTCCAGCTGGAATTATTGAAATGCTTGACTTGCAGCGGCCAATTTACAAGCAAACTGCTGCTTATGGTCACTTTGGTCGAACTGATGTGGACTTACCATGGGAACACCTTGATAAAGTTGACGAATTAAAAGAAATTTTAGGCTAATAATTTAGTTACACGCTTGCAATCATGAACGGTGGTTGTTAAAATAGGCGTTAAATATTTGATCGTAATAGAAATAGTAGTTTTTGACGAGGTCAGCAGAGATCCTGTGGTGGTGTGAACAGGAGACTGGTCATTTACGAACTCATCTAAATGTGATTATTACTGAATTTTAGTAGGTAATGACGTTTACCGCGTTAAGGTCCTAAGCGCCATGGCTTCCATGGAAAACGGGTGGTACCGCGGAGTTATTTCGTCTCGTAGATTGATTTCTACGGGGCTTTTTTATTACGATTATTAAAATCAGAATAAGGAGTAGAAAATATGGCTTACGATCATAAGACGATTGAAAAAAAGTGGCAAAAGTTTTGGAAGAAGAATGAAACTTTTAAAGCAGACCTTAATAAGGACCAAAAGAAGTATTATGCATTAGACATGTTCCCATATCCATCTGGTCAAGGACTCCACGTTGGTCACCCAGAAGGCTATACCGCTACGGATGTAATGTCACGGATGAAGCGGATGCAAGGATTTAATGTCTTACATCCAATGGGATGGGATGCATTCGGTTTACCAGCTGAACAATATGCATTAAAGACTGGCCATAACCCTAAGGACTTTACGAACAAAAATATTGATCATTTCCGTGACCAAATCCAATCACTTGGGTTCTCATATGACTGGGATCGTGAAGTAAATACAACTGATCCTAAGTTCTACAAGTGGACTCAATGGATTTTTGAACAGCTCTACAAGAAGGGGCTTGCTTACGAAAGTGAAATTATGGTTAACTGGGCTCCTGATTTTATGGGTGGAACAGTTGTTGCCAACGAAGAGGTTGAAGACGGCAAGACTAAACGTGGTGGCTACCCCGTTTACCGTAAGCCAATGCGTCAATGGGTTTTAAAGATTACTGCTTATGCGGACCGTTTGATTGATGACCTTGACCTTGTTGACTGGCCAGAAAGCGTTAAGGAAATGCAACGTAACTGGATCGGTCGTTCAGAAGGTGCTTCAGTATTTTTCCCAGTTGTGGGAGATGAAGATACTAAGATTGAAGTGTTTACGACCCGGGCAGACACGCTTTTTGGTGCTTCCTATGTAGTTCTTGCTCCTGAACAAGAATTAGTAGATCAATTGACGACGCCAGAACACAAGGCGGAAGTTGAAAAGTACAAGGAAGAAGCATCACGGCGGTCTGACCTTGAACGGACTGACTTAAATAAGGATAAGACCGGAGTATTTACTGGTTCTTACGTCATTAATCCAGTTAACGGTGAAAAACTGCCAATTTGGATTAGTGATTACGTGCTTGCTTCATATGGAACTGGGGCAGTAATGGCTGTTCCTTCCGGAGATCAACGCGATTATGACTTTGCTACTAAGTTTGACTTGCCAATTAAGCCTGTTATTGAAGGAGCAGATGTGTCAGAAGGTGCTTTTGATGGTGACGGTAAGCACATTAATTCTGGCTTCCTTGATGGCTTGAACATTGCTGATGCAAAGCAAAAGATGATCGATTGGCTTGAAGAACATGATGCTGGTCATAAGAAGGTTAACTACCGTCTTCGGGACTGGATCTTCAGTCGGCAACGTTACTGGGGTGAACCAATTCCAGTTATCCACTGGGATGATGGGACAACCTCATTAGTTCCAGAAGACGAACTCCCACTTGAATTACCAAAGACTGATAATATCGAACCATCAGGAACTGGTGAAAGTCCATTAGCAAATGTTGAAGATTGGGTTAACGTTTATGACGAAAATGGTCGTCATGGTCTTCGTGAAACCAACACGATGCCACAATGGGCCGGTTCATCATGGTACTGGCTTCGGTACACTGATCCTCATAATGACGAGGAATTTGCCTCCAAAGAAGCCCTTGATTACTGGTCACCAGTTGATCTCTATGTTGGCGGAGCTGAACACGCTGTTCTTCACTTGCTCTATGCTCGATTTTGGCATAAGGTTCTTTATGACCTCGGTCTCGTACCAACTAAAGAACCATTCATGAAGCTTGTTAACCAGGGGATGATTCTTGGCTCAAACCATGAAAAGATGTCGAAGTCCAAGGGTAATGTTGTTAACCCTGATGATATTGTTGACCAATATGGGGCTGATACTTTACGTCTTTACGAAATGTTTATGGGACCACTTGAAGAATCTGTGCCTTGGGATGAAAAGGGACTTCATGGTGCTAATAAGTGGGTTCAACGTGTATGGCGGTTGTTGATGGATGATAATAACCACCTCCGTGACCGGGTATCCACTTTCAATGATGGTAAGCTTACCAAGGTTTACAATCAAACTGTTAAGAAGGTTACCGAAGACTACGAACGGATGCACTTCAATACGGCTATTTCTCAATTGATGGTCTTTGTCAACGAAGCCTACAAGGTTGATGATTTACCAGTTGAATACATGAAAGGCTTTGTAAAGATGATTGCACCAATCATGCCTCACATGGCTGAAGAACTCTGGAGTCAATTCGGTGAGAGTGATACAATCACTTACCAACCATGGCCAACTTACGATCCAAAAGCTTTAGTTGAAGATGAAATTGAAATGATCGTCCAGGTTAACGGTAAGGTGCGGGCTAAGATTAAGATGGCCAAGGATACTGACCGCGATGAAGCACAACAACTTGCTTTAGCAAACGAACATGTTAAGAAATTTACTGACGGCAAGGATATTAAGAAAGTCATTGTTGTCCCTAACAAGATCGTTAACATTGTTGCAAAATAGTAACTTAATAAAGGGCAGGGAATCTATGTTTTCCTGCTTCTTTTTATTTGAGGAGATATAAATTATGGAAATAGTGAGTTATCCAGCAATTTTTACCCCGAAAGATAATGAAATTCAAGTTGATTTTCCAGATTTGCCGGAAGCATTTACCCAGGGGAAAACAATGGATGAGGCGATGGATTTTGCTAAATTGGGCCTAGCAATTACCCTTAATGATAAACTCGGCCACTTTGAAGAAGCCCCTTCCGTAAGCTCATTAGAGGTGTTAAAGCAACAACATCCAGATCAAATCATTAAAATGGTAACTGTCGATTTGGAACAATACTAGGTTAAAGAAATATTAAAAACGATAAATCGAATTGCACCAGCTTTTTATTCACGATAAAATGATTAAGATTGTATAAACTCGATTAAAATAAAAAAGGTAGGATTGCAACAAATCATGGAAGAAAATAAAGTAAATGATTTGAGCAGCACCGCAGTCAAAAAAGATGCTCATGAAAAAATGTTGAGTGGATCTGCTTGGATGACTGCAGGAAGTATTACTTCACGACTATTAGGAGCCCTTTATGTTATCCCGTGGGTTACATGGTTTGGTGCTTATAGTAATGAAGCAAATGCCCTATTTGCTCAGGGGTATAATATCTATTCATATGTTTTAGTTATTGCGACAGCAGGAATTCCTTCTGCTATCTCAAAACTAGTAGCGCACTATAATGGAATAAATCAATATGGGGTTAGCAGGAAGCTATATCATTCAGGAATGTACGTATCGATGGCAATGGGGATTATTTGCGCGATTGTCATGATGTTTGGCGCACGGTTGATGGATAATGGGGATCCTAATGTTATTCCTGTTATTCAATCGTTAGCATGGGCAGTTTTAATTATTCCAGCAATGTCAATTACTCGTGGATTTTTGCAGGGATATAATTGGATGGCACCGTCAGCAATGTCACAGTTTGTTGAGCAAGTTTTTCGTGTCATTTATATGTTGGCTGCAACGTATTTCATTATGAAAATTAAGCATGGAAGCTGGGTGAGTGCGGTTACTCAATCAACATTTGCAGCTTTTATTGGTGCATTAGGGGCAATTTTAGTTTTAGCAATTGCATGGATGCGACATTTAAATGAGATGAACGAATTAGTAGAAAATAGTGTTCCTAATTCGGAAGTATCTACAATGCGACTAGTTATGAATATCGTCTACCAGGCAATTCCATTTATTATTATCGAGGGAGGGATTAATCTTTATCAATTAATTGATCAGTTTACTTTCCCTAAAATGATGTCAATGGTAGGTAACTTCTCGCATTATCAAGTTACAGTTCTCTACGCATTATTCTCTTTCAATGCTAACAAACTATACATGATTGTTATTTCTTTGGCATCTGCAATGGCAGCAACAGTCATTCCGCTATTAGCAACTGCGCGAGCACAGAATGACCAGGAAGGAATGCGAAAACAGATTCAAAACGTTCTCTTGTTATTCTATTTTGTGATGATCCCGGCTGCTCTTGGATTATCCGCGGTTGCTCAGCAAATCTACACCGTCTTTTACCGTTATGATGCGGCAGGGGTCGTAGTACTGCAATTTGCGGCTTACATTTCGATCATGTTAGGCTTGTATACTGTAGCTGCAGCAATGATGCAGGGGATTTCTGAGAATAAGAAGATGATGATGTTCTTAGCCATTGGAATCGTAATTAAATTTATCCTCCAGTTTCCATGTATTTGGATCTTTGAAGGATTAGGACCACTGGTTTCAACCGGGATTTCAATGTTTGTGATTAACTATTTAATCTTGCATTCCTTTAATATGGAATTCCACCTACGTTTTGATAAGATGGCCCTGCCAACTAACCAGATTTTAGCTTACTCCTTAGTGATGTTTGCTGGGACAAAGATTGTAATGTTAATCATTAGCCATTTTGTTAGTCCATATGGGCGCTACACTGCTTTCTTCTCCTTGATTCCAGGGGTAATAGTCGGAGCAGGAATTTATCTCTATCTCTGCTTAAAGTCACGATTAGCTGACCAGCTATTGGGACCACGAGTAGCAAGGTTACGAACGATTTTACACATTAAATAACAATGCACACAAAAAGGTTCAGAGTGAGGATTTTGCTCTGAACCTTTTTAATGTTCTCAAATTTCTTAATTCAAAAATCCAATATGGTGGTCTTCGTTCATCCCCTCCATCTTTTTCATGAAAGTTGGAAGAGCACGGCTAATCTGGTGAGGGAGAACAATATACTGGCTTTCAGCGATCTTTTCCGCAATCGCACTGTGCGCATAAACGGCAGCAAGGACGGCCTTATCTGCCTTATCATTAAATTCAGCGGTGAAGCCCCCAACCATTCCAGCAAGAGTGTCACCCATTCCACCAACTGCTTGAGCGGGGGTACCGATTGGCAATTGATATACTTGATCATCAGTATAAATTTCTGTGTGGTGCTTCTTTAAGACAACGGTAGCACCAAGTTTTTCTTGAGCGGCTCTGTTTTTATCTTCAGTTTGTTCCCTAATCTTGATTCCAGAGAGCCGTTGCCATTCCATTTCATGAGGAGTGTAAATAATATTTCCTTGTGGCTGTTCAAGCTTTTCCATTGCCATAAGAGTAATTGCCGACCCATCAATGATCACATTTTGTTTCTCAGTTGTATGAGCAAAAACATTCTTCAAAATTCGTAAACTTGTTTCATCATTTCCGAGGCCTGGGCCAACAACCACACTGGTAGCAGCTTTAGTAAGGTCAGCAACTAGCGCATCATCAGTAAAATCAGCGAACATCGCTTCTGGTAACTGCGCATGGAGGGCACTAGCGTTGATTTCATCAGTGGCAGTTGTTACAAGCCCAGCACCAGCACAGACGGCTGCGGTTGATGCCATGATGATTGCACCACCAAAATTACGATTGCCGCCGATAAGAGTAACTTTACCAAAAGTACCTTTAAAACTGTTTTCAGGACGGGGAGTTATAACATCCTTTAAGATTTGGTCAGTAAGTTTTTTCACAGTTAAGACTCCTTATTATTTTATTTAATAGACAATTTAATGGTATCATTAAAATTAGTCAAAGTAGAATATTTTGGAGGGATTAATCTTGAATGATTGGATGAAAGCCGCAGAGGCACAAAAAGAAAACTATTTAAATGATCTTGTAGCATTAATGAAGATCCCTAGTGTCCGTGATGATTCGGCGGCAACAGCTGAATACCCGCTTGGCCCTCGTCCTGCTCAAGCGCTAAAAGCATTTTTAGAGATGGCAGAACAAGACGGTTTTAAAGTAAAGAACATCGATAACCTTGTTGGATATGCTGAATGGGGTGAAGGTGATGAGACACTTGCCATTTTAGCCCATCTTGATGTAATGCCTGCTGGTAAGGGTTGGGATACGGATCCATTTGACCCAGTTATCAAGGATGGTAACTTATATGGTCGTGGTGCTTCTGATGATAAGGGACCTGGAATGGCCGCTTACTATGCCTTGAAGTATTTGAAAGATCAAGGCGTAAAGTTTAACAAGAAAGTTCGTTTTATCGTTGGAACTGATGAAGAAAGTAACTGGACTGGAATGCACCGTTACTTTGAAGTTGAGCCAGCCCCAACATTTGGTTTTTCACCAGATGCGGAATTCCCAGTAATTAACGGTGAAAAGGGTCAAGTATCGCTCTTGCTTGATGTCCCTGCTGGCAATGGGGATGCCTCAACACAACTAGTTAGTTTTGAATCTGGCTTACGTTTCAACATGGTACCACGGGAAGCAGTTGCCCTCATGCGGACAGATAACCCTCAAGAAGTTACTAATGATTTTGGTCACTTTATTGAAGAAAATCCGGTTGAAGGTAATATTGAATCAACAGATAAAGGCCTTAAGATTACTGTTATCGGAAAGGCTGCCCATGGAATGGAACCAGAAAAGGGAATCAATGCAGCAACCTACCTTGCAAAGTTCTTAAATCGATATGACTTTGGTGGGGGCGCAAAGAGTTTCATTGAATTCTTAGCAGACTATCTTCATTTAGATACGCGGATGGATGGTTTTAATGGTGCTTACACTGATCCGGTAATGGGTGAATTGACTATGAATGCCGGAATTTTAAACTTCGATGCGGACAAGGGTGGTCACATTGACATGAACTTCCGCTACCCTAAAGGCATGACACCAGATAAACTAGAGGATACTGTAAAGGCGATTGCTGACAAATTACAAATTAAAGTTACACAAGGTCCATCTCAAGCTCCACATTATGTTGATCCAGATGATCCAATCGTTAAGACATTGATGCAAGCTTATATTGACCAAACTGGAGATACAGACGCAAAACCAGAAGTCGTTGGTGGTGGAACTTACGGTCGTTTGATGAAGCGGGGCGTTGCCTTTGGTGCTTTAATGCCACATACGCCAAATACAATGCATCAGGCTAATGAATATCAACCTGTTAATGATTTAATTACATCGATGGCGATTTACATGGAGGCAATTAATAATCTCGTTACTGATTAATTTTGTGCTAAAATAAAGATACAAATGGAGGTGTCAAGAATGAGTTATCAAAATATTCTTGTTGGTGTTGATGGTTCAAAGCAAGCTGATATGGCTTTTGAAAAAGCGGTTGACACTGCTAAGACCAATGATGCTAAATTGTACTTATTAAGTATTATCAATGGTGAACGCTACCCAAGTACTGGTCCTGGTGGGTATGGCTTTGTTAGTCATAGCATTTATGATTCAGCAATTGAAACAATGCAAAAGAAATTAGCTGACTACAAAAAGAAAGCAGAAGCTGCTGGAATAAAAGCTGTTGAAACTGATGTAAAAGTTGGTAACGCTAAGGTTGAACTTGCAGAACGTTATCCAAAAGAAAATGATATTGATTTAATCATTATTGGCGCAACCGGGTTAAATGTTGTCGGTCGTCTGCTTGTTGGTTCAACAGCTGCTTACACTATTCGTGAAGCACCATGTGACGTTACCGTTGTTAAGACAAACTTGAAGAATCAAAAATTGGATATCAAGGAAACGACATATCCTGAAATGTAAAGCATAAGACTAGGGGAATTTTCTTCTAGTCTTTTTTAGTTTTAAAAATGCAAATTCATAATTTTCACGTATATATACTATAGGACATTATGAAGGAGTGTTTTATTGTGTTAAACCGCCGTGTCATTACAAGTGCATTAATTGTTTTAACGAGTCTTAGTGGGCAACCGATTAAAGCAGACGCTATTCAACAAGCACAATTTGATGCAAATGAAGACGTGAAAAGGGCAAAGCCGATTGATGAAGAATCCTTAATTAACCATGACGAAGAATATATCGATGCTTATTTAACGGAATATGAGAATGCCGCTCAAGTAAAGGAAAGGGCGCAAAATAGTACTTTGGCAGGTGCGAAAGAAGAGCTTGATCATGAAACAATTCAATCTTCAACTGAAGCTTCTGCTGAACAAAGGCGGCTACTAGAAGAAGATAAGCAAGTTTATCAACCGCAACAACCATCTGCAATCCAAGCAAAGTTTATTAATCGAATAGCCCCTGCTGCTCAACAAATTGGTCGGGAATATGACTTGTATCCATCAATCATTATTGCGCAAGCGGCCTTAGAGAGCGACTGGGGATGCAGTACATTAGGAAAGGCGCCTAATAATAATCTTTTTGGGGTTAAGGGTTATTTTGCCCGTCAAACAGTTGCTCAACCCACAACGGAATATGATGATCAAGGACATAAGTTTCAGGTTGTTAGCAATTTTCGGCAGTATGCAAGTGAATATGAAGCACTAAGAGATTATGCTCAGACATTAGAAGCTCCACTTTATCAGGGGGTTCATCGTCAAAATACTAAAGACTATCGAGATGCTACACGGGCACTTCGCGGGCGATATGCAACAGATCCCGAGTATGACCGAAAGTTAAATCAGCTGATTGATACTTACCGTCTTACTAAGTACGATGATCAAGCTAACATCAGTGATGAAAAGGCTAATCCTGTTCCAATGACGGAGAGAAAGGTGGAAAGTGAGGCAATGCCAATTGTTGACAAACATCCCGTTCAAGCGCGAAAGAACGATATTAATATCCCGCAATATGTTCCCTTGCTTGGTGGAGTGGGAACGGCAGGAATGATTGAAATGTTTCGTCGTTTATTGAAGAAAAAGAAAGAGCATGATTAAAAGGCAAACCTCTAATCATGCTCTTATCAATTATTTAGCGTAAAGACTTTAAGCGTTCATCAATCATTGCTAAGACCGCATCAACGTTCTTAGGATCTTCAAGGTCATAACGCTCTAAATCAATTTTCATTTTTGGACTAGCATCGTAATCCTTGTACCATTGCTTGTAGGCACTCCACATCTTGTAATAGTAATCCTTTAACTCTGGATTAGTATCAATTTGCTCGTAATCCCGCCCGCGCTTTTTAATTCGGTATAAGATGGTTTCGAAATCTGTTTCAGAATAAACCATTAAATCTGGTGCGCGCTTAGGTAACTGTTGGAGGTCACTCATCATGTTGTCAAGAAGCTTTAAGTATACTTCTAATTCAGTATCAGTGATGTTTCCCTCGGCGTTATTTTCTCGCGTAAATAAGGCATCTTCGTAGATAGAACGGTCAAGCACGTTGTTATCATCAGTAAGTGCTTGTTTAATCATTGAGAAACGCTTGTTTAAAAAATAAATTTGGAGTAAAAAGCCGTACTGTTTTGGATTTTTATAATACAGTGGTAAAACTGGATTTTCTCCGACTGGTTCAAAAAATGCTTTTGTATGTAAGTGTTCGGCAATCTTTCCAGTTAAAGTTGTTTTACCGACACCAATCATCCCTGCTGTAATAATCACCATAATGGCCCCTCTTTACTTTTTTGTCACAAAAAATATCTTACTACAAAATATTGTGGAATGACACACCCAATTTTACAATATTTGGTGGTTGCCAGATTTAACTTATCGTGGTAAAAGTTATCACATCCACATTGTTAGCGATTATAATAAAAATAGAGATGTGATTAAATTTTAAAAATCTAATCATGTGAAAAATTAATAGTAAGGATGTAACGATGAGAAAAGAAAGTGAAAGTGAGAATCGTGTTCAATTAACAATGGCAAAGCAGCAAGGAACATTGATTGAGGTTCATAACTTGCCTAATGATGATTATTTTAATGTCGGATTTGTTGTTGCCTTCGATCCAGTATTTTGTTTGATGATTAGCATTGACTGGGATGGTAAAATTAACGGATTAATTGCTATTCGGATCAAGAGTATTCTTTATACGGAACGCCATAGTGACTATTTAATGACGGTTTCTGAAAAAACTAAAGTTGCCCATGATCACAACTATTTTGATATTTGGCAAGTGCAAAAGTTTATTGATAACCATCCAAAAATTACCCAAGGAAACTTATTGTCAAACCTTCTCAATGATTCCTATGAGAACCGCCTTCCAGTTGTGATTGGCACTGAAAAGTATAAGGGGAGTGATGATTTTACAGGAATAATTACTGATCTCACGCCCATTAAAGTAACGATTCATTACTATAATGATCATGACCTATCTTCATTATGGGAATATGATATTTTGCGAGCAAAGATTGACTATCTCCGTGTTCGTGGGACTCAAATGGCAACCGGGAAACAGATTTTTAATGATATTTTTAACGAAATGTGATTGCAATATGAGTTGAGATAGTTTAAATTAGTTAAATATTATTAACTAGATAAAACTGTTTACTAAAGAGGTTGAACAGCCATGAAAAAGAAAATAACAATTCGTGATTTAGCAAAAGAAGCTGGTGTTTCTGTAACCACTGTTTCGCAAATTTTAAATAATAAAGGTGATCGATTCAGTACAGCAACTCAAGAACGAGTTTTGGCATTACGGGATAAGTATAAATACGTTCCTGATTTTAATGCTCGTAACTTAATTTTAAAGAGTGCCAAGACGATTGGGGTACTAGTTCCTAATATTGCCAACCCGTTTTTTGGTACTTTTGTTGAAGGAGTACAGAGTATTGCTCGTGAAGCAGAATTTATTCCGCTTGTCTTTAGTGCCAACCGTGACCCAAAGCTGGAAAAATATTACCTTTCCCAGATGATTGAGCGTTCTATTAGTGGGTTGGTGATTGCTAGTGCAACGATGACTACCGAGACGATTAAAGAAGTCATTTCTTTTAATGAAATTCCTTATATTTTATTTGACCAGAATCATACGCAGGAGGGTGACCGGGTACAAACCAATGATTACCTTGGTGGTCAAATTGCGGCTAAGCACCTCATTGAACTTGGTCACAAACATATTGCCGTTCTTACTTCTGATAATCCTACCGAAAACTTAAATCACCGAATGAATGGATTTAAAAATATTATTAAAGAAAATAATCTAAGCTTAGATCCTATTCACGATGTTATTCGGGCACCCTTGACAAAGGATGGCGGATATAAAGCGGCAAAAGGTGTTTTAGCAACTGGCGCCTCTGCTGTTTTTGCAGCAAATGATGAAATGGCAATTGGTTTGTTGCGAGGGTTACATGAATTAGACGTTAAGGTTCCCGAAGACATTTCTGTGATCGGTTATGATAACATCTACTGGGATGATTATGTTTATCCACGATTAACTACGGTGCAACAGCCTATTTTTAACCTCGGTGCGGGAGCTACTAAAATGCTCATTGAACAGATTAGTCATAGTAGTGCTGAAGCCCGTGTGCAAAACTTTCCGGTAAAATTAATTAAACGAGATAGTACAAGTTCCTATCGTCCAAAATAATATGGTATGATGATATTATCAATTAGATGCCAATTGTTTAAGGAGGAAATAAACAAATGACAAATCATGTAACAATTGTAGGTAGCTTAAATGTTGATACAACAATGAAGGTTAAGCGGATGCCATTACCTGGGGAAACAATTGCCGCTTTAAGTAAAACTAATGCTGCCGGGGGGAAAGGTGCAAACCAAGCTGTTGCTGCTGCACGTTCAGGCGCTGAAACAGCATTTGTTGGTCAAGTTGGTGATGACGCTGGTGGTAAGATGATGATCAATGACCTCAAGAATAACAACGTCGACACAACTGGGATTCATGTTGACGATCAAGCAGGTACTGGATCTGCAGCCATCTTACTTGATGAAAGCGGCCAAAACAGTATCTTAGTATACGGAGGAGCAAACCAACAATTAAGCGTTAAGGAAGTTGAAGATGCTCGCGATCAAATTGCTGCTGCCGATTTTGTCATTGCTCAATTTGAAACACCACAAGAAGCTACTTTACGGGCATTCCAAATTGCAAAGGAAAATGGTGTAAAGACAATCTTAAATCCTGCTCCTGCTCATGAAATTAACCCTGACTTATTGAAGTTAACAGACTTAATCATTCCAAATGAAACAGAAAGTGCTGCTTTAACAGGGATTATTATTACAGACGAAACTTCAATGCTTATGTCAGCCGCTAAGTTTGCTCAAATGGGTGTCCGTAATTTAATTATTACTGTTGGAGCAAAGGGTGCCTTCTACTGTACTCAAGATGGTTACAACTTCATTCCTGCCTTTAAGGTTAATGCTGTTGATACTACTGCCGCTGGTGATACATTCATTGGTGCTCTTTCATCCCAATTAAAGCCTGATATGAGCAACATCGAAAAGGCAATTGTTTACGCTCAACGGGCAAGTTCATTAGCTGTTCAAAAGCTTGGTGCATTACCATCAATTCCTACTTATGACGAAGTAGTTGCTGCATCAAAGAATAACTAGATTTAGTTAAATATAAATTAAAAATGATGAGGCTGAGGAAAGCGAAAACTTTTCTCAGCCTTCTTAGTACCCTTGCACTTTACATGTTGATTTAGTAAACTGTTGGACAAATAATAATGGAGGTTTTCTTTGTGAAAGCAGAATTTATTCTTAAGGTGGTCATTCCGCCGTTTATCATCTTTGCGCTTTTAGTATGGTTGACTGCTGAAAATTATATTTCTGGGTGGGTGATGTACCTTCTCTGGGTAATTGGTTTCGTGGTTGCAAATATCATCGTGACAAAAATTTCTACCCGGTGGAGTATCCAACGAATGCGTGAGAAACGAGCAAAGGAAGAAAAAAATAATGATAAAAGTAATTAAACAGTGGCTATCGAGGGTGTTGTTAATTGCACTGATGCTAATTGCAATCGAGATTCCCCCGTTTGCAGTTAATTTCGCTCTACGTTATTCAAAGACCAACCAGCTTATCGTGGATGGGTTCATGGCCTTATTCATCTGTTTAATGCTAGCGATTATTTGGTGGGCACATCTGACATATGAAGCTTATAACCAATTAGGACAGCCGGCGGGAATAAGGGTTGGTTGGATTATCGGTGGTTACCTAGCAATTGTTTTGGGAATGGATGTCCTTAGCTATCTTAACAAACTTATCTATCATCAAACTGAGACAGCAAATAACGCGGCACTAGGAAGCATGCTTGGTCATAATCAAGTAATCACGATCGTATTTTGTTTCTCGGCAGTTGTTTTAAGTCCAATTGCTGAAGAATTTATTTTTCGTGGTACATTGACAAATATGTTCTTTAAGCGTGGCAACATCTGGCCGAAAGTTATCCTCTCGGGGGTAATCTTTTCTACCGGTCATATGAGTACTAACCCCATTAGCTTTTTGATGTATGCTTATATGGGAATGGTCTTGGCATATGTTTATTTGCGAACGGCCGACATTCGAAATTCAATTGCGATTCATATGATTAATAATGCAATTGCGATGTATGTTCTCTTAGTTCAAGTTATCTAAAGTTAAATGTTGAAATCGCTTACAAACGGTGGTACATTATAAGTGTGGAAAGATTAGAGTGGTAAGATCCCCTATATCAATCTAGCACCGAAGAAATTATTAGTAGGCTAGAAGCAACATAAGTGTGACATGAAATCTTAGACTGAATATTGATGTAATAAGGTCACCAGGGTGCACTAGGTTGATGATATAAATGTGACTTTGCGGAAGTTAGAATCAAAATGAATTAATAATTAGTTCCCTAGCAAAGTAGCAGATTCTTTCCGCAATAAACAAAAGAGACTGGAAATGTTCCGGCCTCTTTGCTATTTTTAAATGGTAAAGAATTTAGGGAGGATAACAGATGTTTTTATCAACTGAGGGGTTTCCTCAAGCCCACCGCATTTTAGGGATTGTTAATGCCACCAGTCATTTGGCGATGCCTACCGAAGCAATTGATTCATTTGAGTCCATGGACCAATTATTTAGTGATGTTCAAGAAAAATTAAAGCGGCGGGCCAGTGAAAAAGGTGCAGATGGTGTTGTTGGGGTTCGTTTTACTACGGACGTTGCCAATATGCAGGTTGCACCTAAATTCTTGGTCCTAACCGCATATGGAACAATGATTCAATTTGTTAAATAAGAGTAAATTGAGGATTGCTAATAAAAATACTTGTAATTTTTGGTGAGTTCGGTATACTTAATAATGTTACAAAATAGTTAGTGCTTCAGTGGCGGAATTGGCAGACGCGCAACGTTCAGGTCGTTGTTTGGTTTATCCAAGTACAGGTTCGACTCCTGCTAGTGGCATAGAACTTAGTGATAATACTGGGATTTTGAGCGATAGTGTCTTAGATAGAAAGTGGATAGTTCTATCTGGGGCACTTTTTTAGCTTGCATGTGTCGCTCAGGACAACTAACGGAAAAAATGCTATAATCTAAGTATAGCTAAACATTTAAATAACCAGTTGGGAGTGGAGAATTATGGAATTGATCAAGCAAGAATACCGCAACATTTTAGTACCAGTTGATGGTTCCAAAACGGCTGAAAAAGCTTTAGAGCGTGCAACTGAGATCGCGTTACGAAATAAAGCACACTTAGATATTTTAAATGTGATCGATCTCAAACAATTTTCCGTTAGCTTTGGTGGGATGGTCGATGCTAATGGCGATGCGGTCTACCAAACATTTGAAGATGTTGAAGGCTATTTGAGTACCTTAGTTGAACGTGTAAAAAAACAAGGGCTAGAAGATGTAACGGCTCATGCACGTTTTGGTTCACCACGAGCTGTGATCGCGCGTGAATTCCCAGATGATCATGAAAATGATCTCATTATCATGGGGCCAACTGGCTTAAATCCAGTCGAGCGGTTATTAGTTGGTGCGGTAACTGATTATGTTACTCGTGCTGCTAAGTGTGATGTTATCATTGCACGTTAAGAATTAATCTATTTTCAGAGAAAGGTCAAGGATGCAAATCAATACTATTTCACTTGTGATCTATACTGCACTGATCGTTTTATCAGCATATAATTTACGCTTAGCTTGGCGTTTGTCTAAGTTACAGACTTCAGCTTTGTTGCGTCGGCCAGAGGATATTTTGCCCGATGAAAGTGCGCGTTTACAAGCGATCGATCAAGACAAGAAGAAATGGAATATTTTAGGGCGAATCTTTTTTTGGGTAGCATTGTTAGTTGCTTTTGTCGGTGAGATGGAGGAATTAGCGTTCTTTCTC
>OFFQ01001071.1_pt1 | contig 17351 bp, 22 predicted proteins | sample 1521411 | NCBI WGS metagenome assembly OFFQ01 (sample SAMEA3504110, study PRJEB24116) | mouse gut metagenome | biome: mouse gut; feature: mouse-associated habitat; material: faeces | place: Denmark | collected 2011 | reverse complement strand
TTATGATTACAAAGAAGTTCCTCCCCATGTAGAATATAATCTTACTGACTTGGGGAAAAGCTTCATTCCCGTCTTTGAGCATATGAAACAATGGGGAGATGAAAATCTTAGCGATTAAATAACTCATGGTATCTGGTAGCCGCATAAAATGATTTAGGAAGTATTACTTATGGCAATAAATAACATACGCTATATATGCAATTCAAACATGGGTATTGAATTGGTTTTCTGCGAAAATTCAACAATATCCTATCCTACACATAACCATATTTCCGTGCTTACAATAGGTATCGTATTAGACGGCTCTATTCTGCTAACTACGGATGATAAAGTATCTTTCTATGAAAAAAATCAAACTTTTCTCATCTGTCCATATATGCCACATAGCATTTCAGCACATAGCAGCTACACCTTGTTAAGTTTATGTATCGATAAAAACATTGCCGCACACTATTCCACCGATAAAATACGGAGTAATATAATGGCTCTGCTGATGAGTTCTTTAAATACAGAAAAAATCAATCAGTATCAGATATTACAATTATTGAATTGTTTAAACTTAATTACCGCCTATACGAATTGGCACTCTGAAAGCCAAAATCCATTTATCAACCACCTAAAAAAGCAGTTGGAATTATATCCAGAATGCAAAATTAGTATTGAAGAAATGGCACAAAACTCATTTATCAGTAAATACCATTTTATCCGAAGTTTTAAGGCAGAAGTGGGGCTTACGCCGCATCAGTTTCAACTTCAAAACCGCATCCGCAAGGCACAACGATTGATTCACAACACCGAAACAATAACAGAAGTGGCCTTGACCACAGGTTTTTGCGACCAAAGCCACTTCATAAAGCAATTTGAAAAACAGGTAGGTTTACCTCCGCTAACTTACAAATTATCCTCTCAAACGATGAAACAAAAGGAGATGCGTTAGCACAATGCAGGCATAAACTTTGCAAATAGATAAAGCCCATCCTCTCCTGCAATGACTTCATGTGGTATGCCAATGGGGAAAATGGAAATTATGCCTGCTTCATAAGGCAGTTTTTCACCATTATTCACACATACGCCTGCACCACAAATAACCTCATGTGTTTCTACTTGCTTCTCGTGGACATGATTGCCAATCTTCTTATTAGGAGCTATCCTCACAAGATGAAAACTGAACTGTCCATCCGTCTTTTCGGATGTGATAATATGTTTTAACTCCACGCCTGGGGAAGCAGGATGTTTAGACCATCCAATAGCATCAAAGTCGACCGTAGTATCTGGCAAAAGCAGCTTTCCTCCCTTATTGAATTTTTCAAACAGATTTTTATAATCCATTCTCAGCACTTCCTTTCAAATTTTATTGGCAGTGTTCCTGCCTGCTTATATCATAATAATAAGCACAAAATTTGAATTGTAAAAAATTGCGGAATAAAAGCTATGTTATAATATAAGTATCTCTGAAAGAGAGTAAAATTCAAGTAAGCACTTTTTTGAAATGAAGTGTCTTTTTTTATACTGTACCCAGAGGTTGATAGATATGAAAGGATGGAGATTTCATGGCTAAAACACAAGCAGTTAATGACCAATGCCCTGTTGAAGTCGGTCTCAATATATTAAGTGGAAAATGGAAATTAAAAATATTATGGCACTTATCAAAAGGAACAATCCGCTTCAACGAGTTACAAAGGCTTTTGAGCAACATTACGACAAAATCATTAACGGGACAACTTAGGAAATTGGAAGAACAAGGAGTCGTTATAAGAAAAACTTTTCCCGAAGTCCCTCCTAAAGTTAAATACTCGTTGAGTGAAATAGGCACAACCCTTAATCCTGTCTTGTCGCAGCTATGTAATTGGGGAAATACATATCATGCTTACATGGAAACATAAAATGAAATGAGCCGATAATATGTGGAACAATCCCACAATTTTATCAGCTCTGTTCCCATTTATCACCTTTTGGCGTATTATCATGTTTAACCATTTACAGCAATCACTTACAATTTTTCATAATGAACTAACTCATTGAAAGAAATACGCTGCGACTGATGTCGTTCTGGGTCAGAGGGATTTCCATTTGCATATCCTATTGCTAAAATATTGATTGGTTCTAGGGTATCTGGAAGCCTAAACTCCTGTCTGATAACATCGGGCTTAAAATAGCATACCCATACAGACCCTAACCCCAACTCAGTTGCTTCCATCATCATGTGGTCTGTAAGAATTGATGCATCTATATCGACAGTCTGTTTTCTATCAAATGGACGAGTCCATGCTTTGGTATGTTCAGAACAAATAATGATTGCCAGAGGTGCTTCATAAATGTTTGCCGCCTTTCCGATTTTCTTTAAGCCCTCTTCCTCTTGGACAACAATAAGACGAACCGGCTGTAAATTTGCCGCGGTAGGTGCAACATGAGCAGCTAATAATATTTTTTCCAACTTTTCCTGCTCTACCTTTTTGCTCATGTAATCACGAACAGAATACCTTGATTTTGCAATGTCTAAAAAGCTCATAAATTTTCCTCCTGTGTCTTTTTTCCTCTTAATTTCACAAGTTTTCTGCCTATAGCATTTGAGTCCATTTCAAACAATAAACCATCCCCCTTTCACTCACATTTCGTGTTTCTTTTCATAATATACACGTTTTGTGAGCGTTTGTCAACACGTTTTGTAAAATTAGTTCTTGATTTTTTTCACGAAATGTGTAATAATCTAATTACACAGTAAAGGATGGTGGGGAAAATGCCTGAATTCAAAGATATGCTTAAATACTTTCGTATAAAAGAAGGTTTGTCTCAAAGTGAACTTGCTGAAAAATTAGGAATGTCAGCATCTCGTATAAGTATGTACGAAGTAGGAAAACGAGAACCTGATTTTGAATCAGAGGAAAAAATAGCCGATTTTTTTAATACAGATTTAAATACTTTGCGTGGAAGAGACGTTGAAACAAATTCAAATAAAATTTCTGATCCCGATATTCGAAGAATCCAGCGTGCAAGAGAAAAAATGTCAGAACAAGAAAAAAGCAAAATGATGAAGATCCTTGAAGCTTCATTTGATGATTACTTTGGAGATGATTTTATTGACGAAGATAATGATTGAGCGCGCAAGAAGGAATGAAATAAAAAACGTTGTTATCAACGCTTTAGTTCATGCAAATGTCCCATATTTACCTGTAGATGTAAAAAAAATTTGTAAATCCTATGAATTTATTCGCTTAATACCTTTCAGTGTTCAAATGAAACATCGTGGAATGTCTTACGAAGAAATTCTGGCTCAATGTCAAACAAAAGATGCCTGTGCGGATTACTATGCTTTAAAAGATAAATACATTATTTACTACAACGATATTGATAAAGTTGCTTTTATAAACTCAAACAGATATCGCTGGAGCATAGCTCATGAACTTGGTCATATTCTACTTAATCATCATAAAATCTCTGACAAAATGAGGATTTTTAGATTTAATTTATCTAATGAAGAGTACAACCACTTCGAGGCAGAAGCCGATTATTTTGCCCAACTTCTATTAGTTCCACATGCCGCATTATTAGGTTTTAAAATAAGTACCTCTAATCAACTACAAATTATGTGTAAAATATCAAGTCCTGCATCGCGGAGGCGATACTATGAATTTATAGAATGGAAATCACACCTAAACGCGAAAGACCAGTACGATAAGAGAGTGTTTTCATACTACTCTTATTATATATTTAAGCGAAAATGTAAAAATTGCGACGCAGGAATTGTACAACGCTATGGGAAATACTGCCCTATATGCGGTTTCAAAAATACTTTAGAATGGGGAGATGGCGATAAAATGAAATATCCTTTATTAGAAACTCATGAAAACGGAAAATTGACAAAATGTCCTATTTGCGGCGAAAAAAGTGCATTTTATAATAACAATTTGTTAAATTCTTGGGATTATAACAATGCTGAATCACCTGATGCTTTTATGAATATCCCTGATGATATTGATGAAGAATTACCTTTCAACTGAGCTTTAGCTATGGAAACGATTGCGTTTTAATAAAAATACTATAAAGAAAGAAGGACGGTTATGGGAATTACTGACATATTTAAAACAAAGCAATTCAAAAGCGATGCAGAACGGCTAGCTGATGAAAATGCATATCTTAAATCCTTGCTTACGCCAGAAATGCAACACGCGCATCAAATCCGCGATGAAATTCTTCGTTTGAATACCGAAAAGCAACATTTAGAAAAAGAATTAAGCGATGTAAGAAAAGATTATGACAAATTGAATCACTCTGTTGACTCTTTAGATACGGCTATTAGGGAAAAGCAGAAGTATTTGGTTATACTTGATGATGAAATGCTGTATCAGGAATTTGGCTTATATACTCCGGTTTACAACCTGATGAACTCCGAAGCATACAAAGACAGACTCCAGGTTGTCCGGCAAAATCAGAAGTTGATGATAAAGAACAATACTGCCTCCAGTTTTCCTACAAATTTTACGTACAATAACAGTCTGGCTCAGGGAAAAAAGCTGGTCGCCGATAATGTGAAACAAATACTAAGAGCTTTCAACAACGAATGTGAGGCGATTATTGATAAAGTAAAATTCAATAACGTAGAATCTATCCGCAAAAGAATTATCAAATCCTGTGAAGATTTAAATAAGCTAAATTCCAAGATGCATATAGCAATTACCCCGTCCTATCTTGATTTAAAGCTTCAGGAAATGAATCTTTGCTATGAATATGCAATGAAAAAGCAGGAGGAAAAAGAAGAAGCCCGCAGAATCCGTGAAGAACAACGTGAAGCCCAAAAACTTCAGCGGGAAATTGACGAGGCAAGAAAGAAAAGTGAAAAGGAACGGACTCACTACAGCAATGCCTTGCAAAGAATCCTTTCACAAATGGAACATGCATCTGTTACTGAACGGGATCTTTTAGAAAGCCGTCGCACCGAAATTGAAAATCAGCTTTCTACTATCGAAAATGAACTTAGGCAAATTGACTACCGCCAGGCAAACCAAAAAGCTGGATATGTGTATATCATTTCCAATATTGGTTCTTTTGGGAAAGATATTTATAAAATAGGGATGACTCGCCGCTTGGAACCTACTGACCGCGTGGATGAGCTTGGTGACGCTTCCGTTCCCTTTACCTTTGATATCCACGCTATGATTTTTAGTGATGATGCCCCTGCTCTCGAAGCAGCTCTGCATCGGGCATTTGACTCTAAAAAAGTAAATATGGTAAATACTCGTAGAGAATTCTTCCACGTGACGCTTGAGGAAATTGAAGAAGTTGTGCGTAAAAACTATGATAAAACAGTGGAATTTGTAAAGACTCCCGCCGCCGAGCAGTATAGAGAATCACAAATGATTCGCCGCGGTATAGGAGTTCCGGAATTAGAGCACCAGGAAGTAGAGGTTTCTGATATTGTTCCCGCAAGACAGCAAATTTCCCGTGCCGTTCCCCAAAACCAACAATCTTGTAGCAAAGGAGCAAATCTGGCTACGCCGTCATCAAACCTAAAGCAAAAACGTACATATTCATCTAAGGAAATACTTCGTACAAAATGGGGAACTTACAAAATTCCTGAACCGTACAAAGTTGATTTTACCAGAGGACCCCGGCATGATTTGACAAAGATAGCTGATTAAAATAAAAAACCTCCCCTGCGCAACAAAAACCTGAAAGTAATCAAACGTAGGAAAACATGATTAAATCGCTTCGGCGTTTTAATCACCGCGCCAATTCGAACACTTTTAACAGAAAGGAGATTTTTATTATGATGTACCCATTTATGACACTCAACGATGACACCGAAATTACCCATTCCGAAATGAAACCAGATGGAAAGGTAAAGGTCTATATAGAAACGCCAGATGAAAAATATTGTTTTCGTCATGCCACATGCTGGCTTCCTGCTTACAAGTGGGAGGATATTTATCACTTTTCTGAAACGGATATTGCAAAATTCCAGGAAATTATAGAATCAACCGCTCATCTTATTTTGGAATTCTCTCAGGAAGGAGGATTTTGCAATGCCGCAAATCTTTAGATTCGGTTCTTATTGGGTCTATTTCTGGACAAATGAAAACAAACCGCTTGAACCAATACATGTCCATATTTCACAAGGACATCCTTCCGCTAACGCAACAAAAATCTGGATTACAAAAACAGGTAAATGCTTGCTTTGTAATAACAATTCAAAAATACCAGAGCGAACACTCCGAAATATGATGCGTATGATTGAGGCCAGAAATACCGATGTTATTCAAAAATGGTTGGAGTATTTCGACGAAATCAGGTACTTTTGTTAAAAGCAAAACCGCCCCTGCGCCAACAGGAACGGTTTCCACATAGATTCCTATACAGCCCCGGAGGACGGTATAAAACCACTCAATAGGAAAATTATACCACAAACTCACCGGGCCTGCATAGCCCATTTTTTATACCCATTTTTACATTTTAGGAGGAACGAACTATGGCAAAACGAAAGAAATACCCGAAGCTCCCCAACGGCTTCGGCTCCATCAAGTACCTCGGCAGAAACCGCCGCAACCCCTACGGTGTCTACCCGCCCTGCACGGAGTTCACGTTAGACGGCATACCTGTCACAAAGAAAGCCCTCTGCTACGTGGACGACTGGATGAAGGGCTTCGCCATCCTGACGGCCTACCAGGCAGGGACATACACGGAAGGCATGGAATATACCCTGGACATGCATAACGGAACTGCTGCGGAGCTGAACACTCTGGCACAGAGAATCCTGGCGGACTACAGCCGGATGAAAAATGTACCGGAGGAAACCACGCCCCAGAAGACATTTGCGGAAGTCTACCGGGACTTCTACGATTTCAAGTTTGAACAGGATAACAGCCGTGTTTATTCACAAGCTACCATGAACTCCTGCAGGGCTGCGTTCAGGAACTGCGCCCCGCTACATGACAAAGTGTTCGCCAGCCTCCGCTACCCCGACCTGCAGAAAACTGTAGATGACTGCCCCCTTAAGCACGCCAGCCTGGAACTGATTGTCTCCCTGTTCCACCAGATGTACGAATACGCCACGATTTACGAGCTGGTGGATAAGGACTACTCTGCCGCCGTTAAAATCAAAATACGGGACGACTGTGAGCACGGGGCACCATTTACTTTAGAAGAGCTTGCCTCGCTCTGGGAACACCGCGAAAACCCGACGGCGGAAATGCTGCTGGTCATGTGCTACAGCGGCTACCGCATCACCGCTTACAAAACGCTGGAAGTCAATTTAGAGGAACGGTTCTTTCGTGGCGGTGTCAAAACCACATCCGGTAAAAACCGTATTGTCCCCATCCATCCCTGCATCCAGACGATGGTGGAGCGCCGCATCAGCGCCTACGGATGCCTGCTGCCATGCAGTGTCCCTGCATTCCGCGAAGATATGTATGCGCTTTTAGAGGAACTGGAAATCCCCCGCCATACGCCCCACGGATGCCGGCACACTTTCTCTGCCCTCTGCGAGAAATACGGCGTAAATGAGAATGACAGGAAGCGGATGCTTGGGCACTCTTTCGGCAGTGATATTACGAACAGCGTCTACGGCCACCGCTCTGTCGATGACCTGCGGGCTGAAATTGAGAAGATACCTGCGCCGCCTCCTGTTTGTTGCTAACGTGTTGCTAACCGTTTGCATTTATCCAGATTTTTAGCCGCCTGTGCAAAACCGTCTGACACCCTGAAAACCCTGTATTTATGCGGGTTAAGACCGTTTCCCCGCTTATTTCCTACATTCTTTGATGTTTCTCCGATTTAACCCTTCCTTAAACTTAATAGGCGGTCTTTCTTTTCCTTTTTCTATGAATACCGGAGATTTCATTTCTACAAGCATATGAACACCTCGCCTTCGTCAGTAATATCAATCGCACGCAGTGCGTATAGACAATCCATAACCGCCACAAAATCTGAAGCCTCTTCTAATTCCTGTTCCATGTCACGGTATAGGTCCAACACAGACATCTGCTGAATTTTTAATATATTAAGCACTTTTGGTACTAAAGCCAAGGTACTTCTTTCATATGAATAAAGCTTATTAGGTAATTGCATCGAACACCTCACAGCTCTGGATAAAATACGAGACAACAATCTGGCAATATATATCTTCCTGAAGACTCACCTTATGAATTTTTTCAACAATCTCATAAAATATTTCTATTCGTGATTTATTAGCCTGAATTATTCATGAGCATATAAAAATGCTCGATACTACAAATCCTTGAACCAGTTCCCGTGAAATCAATCGATTTATCCACAAAAATGGGTAGACTATCCCCTTGAAATCCGATTGAGTTATTTTGAACTGGCAAGGTACGTTAATAGTTGCTATTCCAACTGTACAGTCAGCTGCTGGATATTCTCCAGCGTCCTATAGAACTCCTTTTTATAAGGACAGCTACTGCATAGTTTGAATGTTATATATCTTGCTGAACGGACTGCTCTTGCAGCAATCTTTATCAGCTTTAAACGAATGGTATCCACCTGTTGTTTTCGCATATTTGCAGGGAGTGCCAGTCGCCTAAACCAATTGAATAAGTTGTAGGCAAGCATATGAAGTCTCATGCGGTTGGCATTTACTACTTTGGAATGACTGCTGACAGCAGCAAAGTCAAATCCACCTTTGCCCTCTTTTATGAAATTTTCCATCTTGCCACGCCCACAGTAAAACTGGATGACCTGATAAGGTTCCATATCCATGTTTGTAACAATAAAGGTGTACATATGCGTCAGCTGACCGTATGGTTTTTCAATCTTGAAAACCACGCGCCTTGGATAATCCCAGGAGCCGGCCTGATACAGAAATTCACCATAAGTTACAGCATAGCTGATCTGGTCCTCTTTGGTTGCTTTGTATAAAGCTTCATCTTTATCCGAAGCAAGAGCCACGAGTAAAGAATTCTGTTTTAAGCGGATGGCATAGGAACAGCCATTCATCTCACAGGTTTTATAAAGTTTGGGAGATGAGAATCCACTGTCACCACGAAGGTATGTTTTGATGCCTCTTTCCAGATATTCCTGAAAAAGGGGTTCCATAAATTTATCTGCATCATTGCTGCAGTGGAGTGTTCCATCACGAAGTTCTGCCTTCAGCAGATCTCCGTTCAAACCATCATAGCAAAGCAAAGGATGATACCCGTGTGCCTGATAATGAAAGTTGAAGCCTTCCCCCTCCTGATTGCCATAGGTGCCAAATAAAGTACTGTCCAGATCCAGAAGCATATGCTCCGGACACTTTATGGAATAGATGATATCCCTAAAGCTTTTATCAATGTCATCAAACTGCAGGAGTGTATCTTCATCCATACGGTTGAAAAATCTTGATAGTGTTGGCTGTGAAGCCAGACTGTTCTTTTCAAGAATGGCATTGAAAACAGGATCAAGGGTCAGTTCATCAGCACAGTCATCCTCGAAATAAGCTGAGATAATCTGATAAATCATCTGCATCAGGTTTTCATCGTCTTTGTGGAAACGGACTGATGTATCATTGGTTTTAAATTTCTTTTTGATCAGTTTGGTGAAGCCGATCTTTGCAGCAAATTCTTTTATCAGGAGAAGTCCTGCATCGGAGGATAAATCGCCTCCGTCAAAATTTATTTTAATCTGTCTATTGCTTTTCAGTGTGAAGGTGTTTAAAATATCCATAGAGAGAGACCCTTTCTGCGGTATTTATTTGGATTCGGCACCTAAATTTTACCACATATTTGGTCTCTTTTTCTATTCACTTATTAGATGAAATGCAATAAGCAGCTTAAATACAGTAACTATGTGGCTTTCAGCCACTTTCACGGCACAGCTGTGAATAATTCAGGCTTAATTATAAGATAAATTATTTCTGGTCGATTACGGACTGAATCTGTTTCATCAGCTGATCGTAGTTTGCTTGATCGTCAATTCCGCCCATCAAAGGCTCGCCAACGATATTTCCGTCTTTATCAACAAGAACTGTTGTAGGGAATGCCATAATGTTGCCGGCGTATTTTCCAACTGTTGAATCAGAATCGAAAGTCAGATTCTTGTAGGAAGCACCTTGAGCTTTTAAGATTTCTTTCGCTTCTTTGATTCCATCCTGATTGTCATCTAAAGTGTCTGTATTGATACCAACAACTTCGCCACCCATTTTCTTGAGTGTTTCGTTTAATTCATTCAGTTTAGAAAGCTCTCCAACGCATGGCTTGCACCCACTGAACCAGAAGTTTACAACTGTAACTTTGTTATTAGTGAAAAGGCTGTCATCTACGTCATTTCCATCCAAATCTTTTCCTTTGAACCTGTGAAACACACTTGCGGATTCATCTAATTTGGAGGAAGCACTGTCAGAGGAATCAGATGCAGCAATCTCTTTCTCAAGCTTTGCAATTTCTTCTTCGATGCCGCGGATCGTCTCAATGTCTTTGCTCAGAGTTTCATACTCTTCTTCTGAGAAGGAATCTTTATTAGATTCAACTGTACTTGCAAGGACGTCTGCATAGTTTTCACTCATGGCATCACCGTCAGTATTCTTGCTCATAAAACCAAATACTTTGTCCCAAGCGTCTTTGTGATCAGCAAAAAGCTGATTTTCCTGCTGGTAAAGGTCGTTCAGTTCATCTGTGCTTCCGGCATCTACAGAGGAAGTGGATTCCTGTTTCTTATTGTTTGTTGAGGAGGAAGCGCTTCCGCAGCCTGTGAAAGCAAGAAGTACGGAAATGGCAAGTGATGCAGCGATTACCTTTTTTAATTTCATTGAGTTTGTTTTGATTGATTTGTTTTTCATAATTTTAAAGCTCCTTTTGAATTTCATTTTATTGATTTTATCTTAGTTTATTGTCAGCCTGTTTCTTGTTTGAAAATCCGTAATGATAGCAGATTGCATCAGTCGGGCAGGCTTTCATACATTCTCCGCAGCGAATACACTCCGGATGGTTCGGTGTGTCTACTACATTGACATCCATTTTGCAAACACGGCTACACTTCTGGCAGCCAACACATTTCTCGTGATCCACCTGAATCTTAAGAAAAGATACTCTGTTAAACAGAGAATAGATGGCACCGAGTGGGCAGATCCATTTACAGAATGGACGGTAAAGCAAGATGCTTAAGATGATAAAAAGCACAAGGATTGTGAACTTAAATGTAAACAGATGTCCGAGTGCAGAACGGATTCCTGAGTTGGCAAGTGACAGAGGAATTGCGCCTTCAAGTACGCCCTGTGGGCAAATGTATTTACAGAAGAAAGGATCTCCCATACCAAGTGAATTGGTTACAAATGCCGGAAGCAGTATAACAAAGACGACCAGAATCACGTATTTCAGATACCGTAGGGGTTTCAACTTTGCGGTGGAAAATTTCTTGCCCGGAATCTTATGCAGCAAATCCTGAAACCATCCAAACGGACAAAGGAAACCGCAGATAAATCGTCCTAACAGAACTCCTAACAGGATGAAAAATCCGGTGATGTAGTAGGTGAACTTGAATTTTGAGGAACCAACTACAGCCTGGAAAGCTCCAATCGGACAGGCACCTGTGGCGGCCGGACAAGAGGAGCAGTTCAGTCCGGGGACACACATTGTCTTTTCATTTTCCTGATAAAATTTTTCCTTTCCATAGATTCGGAATGTGAATGTTTGTAAGCAGTGTTGCAGCGGCCTGAATCCATCCGCGGAAACGGACGAAAATGTTTTTGTTTGATTTTATTTTCTTATCCAATTCCGACACACTCCATACATAATTTTATTGCTTTGCTGAGTACTACAGCGGCTTCGCCGCGGAAAATTCCGCCAAAGAAAAGAACCAGACCGGCTGTAAGTAAAAGAATCTGTGATGCTTTTTCAGATTTCATAAAATACTCCTTTCAATGTTCAAAGTCAGTTTATTGACTTTTCGATGTTGGCATTATACAATAGGAGGTGTAAAATTTCTGTTAAGAAGATGGAGAAAAAATAAAGTGAGATTATTAGTCGTTGAAGATGAGAAGAAATTATGTGACATGATCGCGAAAAGTCTGCACCAGACCGGCTATGAGGTGGATGTGTGCAATGACGGAGAAGAAGCATTGGATATGATTTATGCTGAAATGTATGATCTGATCGTGCTTGATCTTAATCTTCCTGGGGTGGATGGGATGGAGATTCTTCGGAAACTTCGTAAAGAAGATGAAGAGACAAAGGTATTGATCTTGTCTGCGAGAAGTCAGATTGCAGATAAAGTTGAAGGGTTGGATGTAGGTGCGAATGATTATATGGAAAAACCATTTCATTTGCAGGAACTCGAGGCACGCGTGAGAAGTCTGACGAGACGAAAATTCATACAGAAAAATGTCTGCCTGGAATGCAACGGCATTCGATTTGATATAAGAGAACGAGTGGCGTATGCAGAAGAGAATCCGGTTGCGTTGACGAGAAAAGAAAAAGGGATTCTAGAGTATCTTCTTCTGAATCAGGGCCGGCCGGTCAGCCAGGAAGAGTTGATTGAGCATGTTTGGGATTCTTCTGTGGATAGTTTTAGCGGCTCTATTCGTGTGCATATGTCTTCCCTGAGGAGAAAACTCAAGGCGGGACTTGGCTATGATCCGATCGTAAATAGGATTGGCGAGGGTTATAAGATAGGAGGAGATGGCAAAGCATGAGAAAATTATCACTCCAGTGGAGACTGACAATCCTTACTACAGTGTTGATCACAGTATTGTGCGGATGCCTTACATTTTTCTTATATAAGAATGGAGTCTATTATATCGATACACTTCAGGAAACAGTTACAGATCAGGGAAAAACACCGGAAGCACTATACATTGAGATTCCGGATAATGAGTGGGACAATTTTGCATCACAATTTGCTACGGAGGTGTATAATTCGAAATCCGATTATAGAAACAGAAGTCTACTGATCACAGGTGTTGTAGCGTTACTTGGTGGAGCGGTGACATATTTTATTAGTGGTCGTGCATTAAAACCGCTCAGAGAGTTTTCTGAGACAGTTGAAAAAGTACAGGCACAGAACCTGACGGATTATACGATCGAAGAGAATAAGATTGCAGAGTTGGACATACTTCGTACGTCTTATAATAAGATGCTTTTGCGACTGTCGGAATCGTTCGAGACACAGCGCCAGTTTACCGGGAATGCAGCGCATGAGCTGCGGACTCCTTTGGCATTAATTCAAGCACAACTGGACCTCTATCATGCGTCAGAAAATCTGGAGAATGGGGAAGCGGCGCAAGAGACGATCCAGATGGTGACAGAGCAGAACGAGCGTCTCAGCAAGTTGGTCAGAACACTTCTGGATATGAGTGAGTTACAGACAGTAGCGCGCAATGACAAGATCGAACTTTGCGGACTAATCGAGGAAGTGCTGGCAGATCTGGAACCGTTGGCACAGGAAAAAGGTGTTGCACTGATACAGAAATCGCAGAGTACAGTAGATGAGAAAGAAGAGAATGCAGGCGAGGGTCTGATGCTGACAGGAAGTGATATACTGATCTATCGGATGCTTTATAACCTTGTTGAAAATGCGATTAAATACAACCATACAGATGGAAAAGTTACGGTATCGGCAGAACGAAAGAGGAAAGAAGTTGTTCTGACGATTGCAGATACAGGAAATGGAATCGATGAGACATTCCGAGAGCAGATCTTTGAACCATTCTTCCGGGTGGATAAGTCAAGAAGCCGAAAAATTGGCGGTGTAGGTCTTGGACTTGCAATGGTACGCGAGATCGTGCGGGCGCATGACGGGAAGATTGAGGTTCATGGAAATGAGCAGGGCGGAACGACATTTGAAGTGAAAATGAGTATAGAAAGACTAACTATTAAAAGTCAAATCTAAAATGAAAGCTTTTTGAATGAATTGCAGAAACGCATTTCAGATATATTTGAACCTTGAAAACTGTATGACAACAAGAGCATCTTTATATGCTTTTCCTGATTGGTAGTGTAAATAAGTTTGTGTTTTTGGAAATAAATGGCTCCTTTTTGGTAAGAATTAGGATATGGAAATTCTTATCGAAAAGGAGTGTTTTTATGCCAGTAGCAAAGGAACAAATTCGACAGATTATCTCAGAAAACAACTTAAGCAGCGTCACCGATGTCTATGCCCTCCTTCGGGACAGTTTCAAAGACATCTTGCAGGAACTCATGGAGGCAGAGCTGGACGCCACCCTCGGTTATGAGAAAAACCGTAAGGGGGATTTACAGACAGACAACAAACGCAATGGGCATTCCCCAAAGAACCTCAAGAGCCAGTATGGGGAGTTCCAGATTGACGTGCCTAGGGACCGGAATGGGGAGTTTGAGCCAAAGCTGATACCAAAATACCAGCGCGACATCTCCGGGATTGAAGAAAAGGTGATCTCCCTGTATGCGCGGGGGATGAGCACCAGGGACATCCACGACCAGCTGAATGACCTGTATGGAATCGAACTGTCTGCAGAAATGGTCAGCAAGATCACAGACAAAATCCTCCCGCAGGTCAAAGAATGGCAGTCACGCCCCCTGAACCCGGTATACCCGTTTGTATTCATGGACTGCATCCATTACAAAGTCCGGGAGGATGGGAGGATAGTAAGCCGTGCAGCCTATGTTGTGCTGGGTGTGACGGCAGAGGGTTATAAGGAGATACTGAGCATTACTGTCGGGGCAAACGAAACGAGCAAGTTCTGGCTGGGAATGCTGAACGACCTGCATAACCGCGGAGTGAAAGATGTGCTGTTTTTCTGCGTGGACGGGCTGCCAGGGTTTAAAGAGGCAATACAGGCGGTATTCCCCAAAGCGGAGATACAAAGGTGCGTCATTCACATGCTGCGCAACTCATTCAAATATGTCAGTTACAAAGACCTGAAGAAATTTGCCTCTGATTTTAAAGCCGTCTACAATGCCCCGAACGAGTCGGCCGCCCTTTCAGAGCTGGAAAACATAAAAGAGATGTGGGGAAAGAAATACCCTTACGCCATCAGCAACTGGGAAAACAATTGGGAAGATGTCAGCTCTTTCTTCCAGTTCCCGGATGACATCCGCCGGATCATGTACACCACGAACATCATAGAAGGGCTGAACCGCCAGTACCGTAAAGTGACCAAGACAAAAAGCGTATTTCCCAGTGACACGTCCTTGGAGAAAATGCTGTACCTGGCGAGCCAGAATGTAACAAAGAAATGGACCCAGAGATACCGGAACTGGGATCAGGTCTTGAACCAGCTGATTGTCCTATATGGGGAACGTCTCACGGAATATCTGTAAAAAAGACCGGGATGGCAACATTTGAAAACCCTGCCATCCCAGCCTTATTCCATCGGCATTTATATTATTGCCAGAATATCCCATCCTTATTCCGGAGGCCGGGTGTGGGCAGAGCCCACGGAAAGGGCAATAATAAAATGCCTGTTTGCCATATAAAAAAACGAAAAAAATGTATAGGTTTCGTCTGAATGGTTATACTATAAATAGAAGAAATAATTCGACAGTCCCAAAAACATAAAACCGACAAAAACCTCTTACATATCTAATTCTTATCAGGAAAGTCTAAAATCCATAGACACAAGATTTTTTACAGCCTCGAACAGAGAGGGCAGGAACGGTCTTGCCATTACCTTTGAGCTTGCTTTGGCCTTCCTCATAAGCTGCTTCGATAGCTGCCTTGATCTTGTTTACAGTTACGGTGTCGGACTTGGGAATGATGAGGGAAACGCTATATTTTGGTGCGCCTCCATTGATGCTCTTGGCATCCCATACATTCGCATAGCTCCAACGTGTGTTTACTCCTGTGATTACCTTTGTAGGGTTCTGAATTTTTGTCATAATATTGGTCCTCCTTTTACTCATTAAAGTCTTCTATTGCTGTATTTATTGCTGGCCTCTTATCAGATTCCGGTACCAATGCGGGTTTTCCAGGTGGCTTGTAGATAAGCCCACCTAAAAGCTCTTCGAATTTCTTCTTTCCGAGCAGTGTACTCATGGCTGTTACGCCAAGAAGCTTCTTTTCATACGGATCAAAACCTGCGTCCTTTACTTTGAAAGCGACAGCTTCTTCGTCGGTATATTTCCTGTTGGACCTTCCTTCTACGACCTTCCAGCCTTCGAAGTGGACTCCTGACTGTGCCTGCTGAAGGGCATATTCCTTGATGTCATTTCCCCAGGAAATCATCTCATCTACCTTTTCCAGGATGGCAGCAATCTCAGTATTATCCAATGTGGCGGGCATCTCGAAATCATATTTTGCAAGCTCAAGATTGTATTCTGCACGCTTGCGGCAGGTTGCCTTTACCTTGCAAAACTGGCAGTGGTCACCGGCTTTGAATTCGCCTTCTCCTACATATGCAAGCTGGGCAGTAGGTGCCAGAACTTCGTTGGCCCATTTCAGAAGGTTGTCTCTGCTGATGGTGTAGGTGCTGATGTTTTCGCGTCTCGGCTGGAAGATGGTCATCTTAATCTGATTGATATCGTAGATGTCTCCGAATACTTCCAAAGCACCTAAGGCGTAGCACATCATCTGGCTGTTGCCACCATGCTCATCATCACCGGCGCTTACGAGAACTCCAAGACCATGCTTGTAATCGATAATCTGTAGTACTTCATCAGCAACGATTACACAGTCACCGGTTCCGAAGCCGTTTTCAACCCAACGGGAGAAATCCAGTCTCTGTTCAATCATGACTTGCGGATCCTTACAGAATTCCTTCGCTGCTTCAATCTGCTCTAATACATAGTTCCTGTATTCCTCAGCGCAGTTCTGCATTTCTGCATCGTAGTAGGTAAGATTATCAGTCGGATCGATTACCTCTCTGCCAAGAGCCTTTTCTACCAGATAGGCACAAAGCTCATGGCAATCGGTTCCCTGCTGTGCATATTCGGATGCTTGATCTGGGATGTTGGCACAGAGCTTTGCGCTTGGCGGACAGGCTAACCATCTGTGGCTGGCAGAGGCGGAGAGGTATGCATGCTTAGGCATTTCCAATCACCTCTGCTTCCTTAAGAAGAGCTGCATAATCCTTAGGATCAATCTGCTTTAACTGCTGGGCTCCGAATTTCTCCAGAAGCTCTTTGACTTCCTTCTTAAAGCCTGCAGCTGATTTTGCAGCAAGTACTCCACGTACATCTTCCTTTGTATAGGAAGGAGCGGGTTCAGCCTTTGCGGCTTCAGGTTCTGCGGCTTCCTGCTTGGTTACTTTCTTGGCTGCTTTTGTCTCAGTCTTTGCCGGAGTTTCTTCTGTAGAAGAGAAGATGTCTTTTAATGTATTTGCGGCTTTGATCATTCCTTCGCCGCAGGCAATCATTTCATCCAGCACCTGAGATAATTCACTCATTTTGCTCATTTTCGGTTCCTCCGTTTTCTTTATTCTGTTGTCTTAGATTGGCTGCCAGTCGTTTGGC
>OFFQ01001068.1_pt1 | contig 17372 bp, 14 predicted proteins | sample 1521411 | NCBI WGS metagenome assembly OFFQ01 (sample SAMEA3504110, study PRJEB24116) | mouse gut metagenome | biome: mouse gut; feature: mouse-associated habitat; material: faeces | place: Denmark | collected 2011 | reverse complement strand
GAAGATTATGGGGTGCGGCCTGTTGCTATTGTGATTTTGTCGTATAATTTAAAGCAAATATGTATACAGTGTGTTGAGAGCGTCCGCAAGAACAATTTGCCGGATTCTTATGAAATTATTGCGGTTGATAATGCGTCTTCGGATGGTATATGTGAATGGCTTCAGGAACAGGAGGATATTACGCTGATACGTAATCAGCAGAATGTGGGCTTTCCAGCAGGGTGCAACCAGGGAATCCAGGCGGCGGGAAACCAGGATATTTTGATTTTGAATAATGATATTGAGTTGCAGCCCAATTCGGTTTTTTGTCTGCGTATGGGGCTGTATGAATCCGGGCAGGTGGGCGCGGCAGGATGTGTTACGAATTATGCAGGAAACGGACAGGCAGTGCATAAAAATAATTTTTCTATAGAGGAATGGAGAAATTATGCAAAAGAAACGAATGTTCCTTGTGAAAATCCGTATGAATGCAAATTTTATTTGGGCGGGTTTGCCCTGCTGTTGCGCCATGGGCTTCTGGAACAGATTGGTATGTTTGACGAGCGGTTTTCCCCAGGGTACTATGAAGATACTGATTTGGGAATACGGATTGCAAGAGCCGGCTGCAAGCAGTTGTTATGCAGAAATAGTTTCGTGCTGCACTATGGTAGCGCTAGCTTTCAGGCGGAGGATAAAACAAATCAATTAGCGGTAAATAAACAGAAGATAATTGATAAATGGGGATTTGATATAGAATATTACAGTGAGATCAGACAAGAACTGATTGAAATGATAGACCAAAAGCCGGAAGCGCCGATACGTGTGCTGGAAGTGGGATGCGGCTGTGGGTCAACCTTAGCCCGGATCAAAGCGCTATGGCCAAATGCAGTTGTAAAAGGAATCGAGGTTGTTTGGGATATTGCACAGATAGGGAAAAGCCTGGCAGATATTTGCCAGGGAGATATTGAAAGCATGGACTTGCCTTATGAGAACGGATATTTTGATTATATTATTTGCGGAGATGTTTTGGAGCACCTTAAAGAGCCTCAGAAAACCCTGCAGCGCTTAAAGCCCTGTTTGAAAAAGAATGGGTTTTTGCTTGCCAGTATTCCGAATGTGACGCACATGTCAGTTATTCTCGGCTTGCTGAAAGGGACAGCCAGTTATCAGGAAGCGGGCATACTGGATAAAACGCATTTGCGGTTTTTTACACAGAAAACGGCAATCAATTTATTTCAGGAAGCCGGTTTTCAGATTGTGGCAATGAGCGGTATACTGGACAGAAGATGTTGGCTCCAGGAAGAACAGTTAATTGACGGTATATTAAAGCTGCCGGGTATTGCGGATGAAAATTCGTTTATGGTTTCTCAATATTTATTAAAAGCCCTTTGTCTGTAGTAATGTGCAAGGAGGGAATTTGTGGAAAAACTAACGAAAGTAGGCATGATAGGCGCTGCAGATCGAATAGAGCCGGTATATCGCTGGATGGAGAGTGCAGACAGATTTTTTGAGATTTTGTGGATTGTGGCAGAAGGAACTGGGAATTTGTTTTCGGAATACCTCAGAAAAAGATGCAGGATAGTGGAATTAGAGCAGATTCTAACGTTGGATTTCGAAGCTGTGGATGAAATATATATTTTTAGCGTACATTTTAATAATATAAAAAATATTTTGAAACGGGTTCATATACAGGAACATATGATTTTGGATGAAGGCTGTCTGATAAAATCCTTAAAACCCAGAGAAATGATGCAATATCAGAAACAGGTTATATTTTGTAAAGATCAAATGAAGTATATCAGGCATGGCGTTGAGGTGGGAGAATTTACATATGGGGTACCAGAAATTTGGATGTGGAATGACAATGAGCAGGTTTCAATTGGGAAATTTTGTTCTATAAGTTCAAATGTCCGGATTTTTGGAGGAGGAGAACACCGTTTGGACTGGGTGACAACCTATCCGTTTAATGTTTTTTTTCAGGAATACAGTTCAATTACTGGACATCCGTCTTCTAAAGGAAAGGTGCGGATTGGCAATGACGTATGGATTGGTTTTGGCGCTACGGTCTTATCAGGCGTAACTGTGGGAGATGGGGCGGTAATCGGAAATGGATCCATTGTTACAAAAGATGTACCGCCATATGCGATAGTGGCTGGAAATCCGGCAAAGATTTTGAAGCACCGTTTTGATGAAGGTATCATTGATAAGCTGTTGGAGATAAGATGGTGGGATTGGGAATATGAGGATATTTACAGGGCGATTCCGCTCTTACAGAGCGGAAAATTGGAAAAAGTATTTGAACTTTATGAAGAGATACTATAGCAGAAGAGAAAATAATGCACACGGAGGTGGAAAATATGCAGTTTCCGGATACCTATTTTGAAGATGAAGTTCGGGAAGGATTTTTTATTTCCAGCATGCTGAAACGTGCATGGGCGGCACAGCTGCAGGTTTTAGAAGATGTTGATTTCGTTTGCCGGAAGCATCATATTGCATATTTTGCAGATTGGGGAACTTTGCTTGGTGCGGTCCGGCGTCAGGGGTATATTCCATGGGATGACGATTTGGATATATGTATGAAGCGGGAGGATTATAACCGCTTCCTTGCAATTGCGGAGGAAGAACTTCCAAAAGGGTATTACCTGCATAATATTCATACAGACGTATATTATTCTGAAATGTTTACCAGGGTACTAAACAGCACAAAAATTGATTTCACAAAAGAATTTTTGGAAAAATTTCATGGATGCCCTTATGGTATGGGAATTGATATTTTTGTAATGGATTACATTGCCCTTTCGCCGGAAGAAGAAGCTGCACAATGGGAAAAACTGAATGTTTTGATGGAAACTGTGTCACAGATGGATGGGAAGGAAATAGGCCGAATTGAACTCAGTGAGAAGATTTTCCAGATTGAAAAAACGTTCCATATATGTGTGGATCGGGTAAAGCCCCTGCGCAGGCAGCTTCTGCTGTTATGTGAAGATATCGTTTCTGGTTCTGCGCCTCAGAAAGCGAAAGAACTGACAACCATCCAGCATTGGGTGAAAAATAACAAATATAAGCTTCCAAAAGCATGGTATCAGGAGTATGTCAGAATGCCGTTTGAAAACATTACGATTCCAATACCGTCTTCATATGAAGATGTGCTTTATAAAAAGTTTGAGGAGAACATATTGCAGGTAAAAGAGGGAGGTTTTCGCCATTATGCGTTTTATCGGAAGCAACAGAAGGCGCTGATGCATAAAGGGGGCAATCCATATGTATACGTGTTGAAAGAGGGGGAATTATATGAAAATATCGGCTGCCAGGAGCCTGTATTGAAAAATGAAGCCAGAGAACTGCTTGAAACATTGGAAGGTTTGCATAGGAATATCAGATTGAAAGGCAAAAACAAGGATAAAATATTAAGTTTGCTTACCCAATGCCAGGGAACGGCAATTCAGTTAGCATCCCTTGTTGAAACAGTGAAAGGTGTGGGAGATCTAACGGCAAGTGAGTTGGAAAACTATTGTGAGTTCATTTATGAAATTTATCAAAATATCCTACATAATCAGTGTGTTTTTGCCGATAAACATATTACAACTTTAGATTGGAAGCTAAAACAGATAGAAGTTGCTGCAAAAAAAGAGATTATACGTTTTGAAGTATTATTCCTTCCGTATAAAGCTTCTCAATGGGATGCCATTGAAAGTATCTGGAGAATGGCTGTAGAAGATGCAAGATGCGAGGTGTCGGTCATTCCTATCCCGTATTTTTACAAAAGTCCGGACGGAAGCACAGGCAAGATGCAGTATGAGGCGGATCAGTTTCCGGAATATGTACCCATTATTAAATTTGATACATATGATTTTACAGGCCGGTATCCGGATGTAATTTATATTCAAAACCCATATGATGAGTACAATGCTGCATTAACCGTGCATTCGTTTTTTTATTCGGTTAATTTAAAGAAATTTACGGATCATTTGATTTATATTCCGCCGTTTGTCGTGGATGAAGCTGCAACAGAAAACAGACGGGCAGTAGAGAACTTAAGAGACTGTTGCGCTGTGCCGGGAGTTGTCCATGCGGATAAGGTCATTGTCCAGTCTGAATCCGTGCGGCAGGTTTATATAGATATTTTGACAGAATTTGCCGGAGAAAAAACGCGGCAGATTTGGATGGAGAAAATAGTATGTATGGGTTTGTCCAAAAGGGACAAAGCGGGCTTTGGTTGAAAGAGAGACAGAGATTGCCGGAAGAATGGCTTTTGATAATATTGTAGGACAATAAGATAAGCGGTTGATATGCGAAAGGAGATTTTATGCAAATTATTACACATAATCTGAATGCCGATCAGGCAAGGCGGCAGTTGGGAATTACAACGGACAGTAAACAAAAGTCAACGGAAAAGCTGTCGTCCGGCTACCGGATTAACCGTTCGGCGGATGACGCTGCGGGCTTGTCTATTTCCGAAAAAGCAGATCCGGGGATTGAATAAAGCCTCTAGAAATATTCAGGATGGAATTTCTTTAATACAGACAGCAGACGGCGCTTTAAATGAAATGCATGATATTTTGCAGAGGATGAATGAATTGTCGGTGCAGGCTGCAAATGATACAAATATGGATTCGGACAGGGATGCGGCGCAGCTTGAAATTAACAGGTTAAAGACGGAGATGAATCGTATTTCAAGGACGACGCAGTTTAATACGCATACGATTCTGATGGCAAAGCAGCTGGTTCAAATTGATGCGGATGATTATGCGGAAGCTATAATGGATGATACTTTTTCGGGTATGGGAAATCGGGGAAATGGATTGGTTTATGGGAAAAATCTGGACTTTTCAAATATTAATGCTCAGAATAAGGAGCAAATGATTGGAAAACAGTTTTATGTAACCTGCTCACAGGCATGCAGCCAGAGGTTTAGCTTTCGTTTTACCGATCAGCAGACTTCCGACATTACATTAAATGGGATTAATTTGTCGATTAATATTGGGATTAAAGACGCTTCTATAACAAATGGTGTAGATATCGTAAAAAAAATCAATGATTTGGTAGTTGGCCAGCAAGCTAATTTTATAGCGCAATTGCAGGCTATACAGCCTGGTTGGGTTAATGTTTATGGCGACACGATAATTGGGCATGCCAATGCGCTTCATGCAAATGGCGCAAACCTTACATTTTATTCGATTGACAATGGACCGCCCTATGTACCTGGCATGGGGTTAGTATGTGCTACGGATATACTTGAGAAGGATGAACAATTTTTGCTCCAGGTCAGTGATCGGCCTTATATGGAAATTGCCTTAAATTTAAAGACGATAAATTCGGCTACTTTGGGATTAAAAACGCTTGACGTTCATTCATTTGAAAGCGCTGGCAAAACAATAGATATGATTCAGGGTGCAATTGGAAACCTATCCGCTTACCGTTCTTATTTGGGCGCTATGCAAAACCGCTTGGAAAAAGCAATGGCGATTGTCGATAATACTGCGGAAAATGCACAGAGCGCTGAGAGCAAATTGCGGGATGCGGATATGGCGGAAGAAACATTGCATTTTTCTAAAATGCAGATATTAGAGCAGGTAGGGCAGGCTATGGTTGCACATACGAACCAGGATGCGGACAGTGTTTTGCGGTTGTTGGCATAAAATAAATTTCATATAAGAAATCTGTAAAAAATAAATGTAAAGAGTTTGGTAACCGTGTAAAAACCAGGGAGAAAAACATGAGAAAAAAAGCGTTAATTACAGGCATTACCGGACAGGATGGTTCCTATCTGGCAGAATTTTTACTGGCAAAGGGATATGAGGTTCATGGAATGATCCGGAGATCATCCGTTGATTACAGGGAGCGAATCGCGCATCTGGAAGGAGAAAAACGCTTTCATCTTCATTACGGGGATTTGTGCGATTCTATGAGTATTATGGCAATTGTTTCAGCGTTGCGTCCGGATGAAATCTACAATCTTGCGGCACAGAGCCATGTGCAGGTGAGTTTTGATGTGCCGGAATATACGGCGGATGTGGTTGCAACCGGGGTGCTTCGGGTGTTAGAGGCAGTCCGGCTATGCGGCCTGGCCGCAACCTGCCGCATTTACCAGGCGTCTACGTCCGAACTTTTTGGTAAGGTAGAAGAGGTACCGCAGAGTGAAACCACGCCGTTTCATCCGTACAGCCCTTATGCTGTAGCCAAACAGTATGGATATTGGATTGTAAAGGAATACCGGGAAGCTTACCATATGTTTTGCTGTTCCGGGATTTTGTTTAACCATGAGTCTGAGAGACGCGGAGAGACATTTGTAACAAGAAAAATTACGCTTGCCGCCGCGCGTATTGCACAGGGGAAACAGGACAAACTGTATCTTGGAAATTTAGACGCACTGCGCGACTGGGGTTATGCAAAAGATTATGTGGAATGTATGTGGCTGATGTTGCAGCACGACGTACCTGAGGATTATGTGATTGCGACGGGGGAGCAGCATTCCGTAAGGGAATTTTGTCAACTGGCATTTCATTATGCCGGGATAGAACTTATATTTTCAGGAGAGGGATTGGAAGAAAAGGGAGCGGATCAGGCTACGGGAACCGTTTTAGTGGAGATCAGCCCTGATTTCTACCGTCCTACGGATGTTGTTAACCTGCTGGGAGATCCGTCGAAAGCAAAACAGGAATTGGGATGGAATCCGACGAAAACAGGTTTTACGGAACTGGTACGGCTGATGGTAGAACATGATATGAAAAAATGCGCCGGCCAGGAAGTGAATGGCTGAGTGCATAAATATTAGGAGATTCAAAATACCATGATGGAACAAGATGCAAAAATATACGTTGCAGGCCATAGGGGGATGGTCGGCTCTGCGATTGTACGGCAATTAAGGCGGCAGGGATACACCCGTATTGTTACCCGCACCCATGCGGAACTGGATTTATGCCGCCAGGACGCAGTGGAGCGGTTTTTTGCTGCAGAGCGGCCGGAATACGTATTTCTTGCCGCTGCTAAGGTCGGCGGTATTGCGGCAAATCAGCAGGCTTTGGCAGATTTTATGTGGATTAATATGACGCTCGAAATGAATGTCATTCATGCCGCGTGGCAGAACGGTTGTAAAAAGCTGGAATTTCTGGGCAGTTCCGGTATATATCCCCGCCTGGCCCCGCAGCCGATGAAAGAAAGCTGCCTTTTGACGTCAGAGCTGGAAAAAACAAATGAAGCTTATGCCCTGGCAAAAATCTCCGGGTTGAAATATTGCGAGTATTTAAACCGGCAGTATGGTACGGATTACATCAGTGTAATGCCGACAAACCTATATGGGCCAAACGATAACTATCATCCCGAACACAGCCATGTTTTACCTGCGTTTATCCGGCGGTTCCATGAAGCGAAAGAACAGAAGCTGCCCTTTGTAACCTGCTGGGGAGATGGTTTGGCGATGAGGGAGTTTTTATATGTAGATGATCTGGCGGATTTATGTGTATTCTTAATGAACCACTACAGCGGCGATGAAACAGTCAATGCGGGCACCGGAAAAGAAATAAGCATAAAGGAACTGGCAGTTTTAACGGCTGAGACGATCGGTTATAAGGGCGAGATCCGTTGGGATGCGTCGAGGCCGAACGGAACGCCGCGCAAGCTTTTGGATACCAGTAAAGCGGCCCGTCTGGGCTGGACTTACCAGACGGAATTGGAAGACGGAATCCGGATGGCTTATCAGGATTTTTTGAAAAAGCCGGTGAACACAGAGCGGTAGAAAGGAAAGTGATTATGAATATTATATTGTTATCCGGCGGTTCCGGCAAACGCCTGTGGCCGCTTTCTAATGAGATACGTTCCAAGCAGTTTATTAAGATTTTTCAAAAAGAAGACGGTTTGTATGAATCCATGGTACAGCGTATGTACCGCCAGATCCGAAGGGTCAATGCGGATGCTACGGTGACGGTTGCAGCCAGCAGGACGCAAGTTTCTTCCATACGCAACCAGTTGGGCTCCAAAGCTTTGATTTCGATAGAACCGTGCCGTCGTGATACATTTCCGGCAATTGTTCTGGCCTCGGCGTATCTGGCGGATGTAGAAGGAACGGATCCGGAAGAATCGGTTGTCGTATGCCCGGTTGATCCGTATGTAAGCGAGGATTATTTCGGGATGTTGAATCAGCTGGGCGAACTGGCGCAAAAGGGAGAGGCAAATCTTGTATTGATGGGAATCAAACCAACTTATCCCAGTGAAAAATACGGCTATATTATCCCGGAAGGAACGGGCGAAATAAGCCGTGTTTCTGCGTTTCGGGAAAAACCGGATGCTGAAACGGCAGAGGCTTATATTGCGCGCGGGGCGCTTTGGAACGGCGGCGTATTTGCATATAAGTTAAATTATATACTGCAAAAGGCGCACAGCCTGATTGATTTTACAGATTACCATGATTTATTTGCCAAATATGAAACGCTGCCCAGGATCAGTTTTGATTGTGCGGTGGCGGAACAGGAAAAGCAGATTCAGGTAATGCGGTTTGCGGGCGAATGGAAAGATCTTGGAACTTGGAATACGCTGACGGAAGCAATGGAAGAAACCTGTATTGGGGATGTCAGAATGGATGAAACATGTTCCAATGTGCATGTCCTCAATGAAATCGGTATCCCGATTCTGGCAATGGGACTGAAAGACGTGGTGATTTCCGCCAGCCCGGACGGAATTTTGGTTTCCGACAAAGAGCAGTCCAGTTATATGAAGCCATATGTGGACAGCATTGACAGACAGGCGATGTTCGCAGAAAAATCATGGGGAAGCTTCCGGGTTTTGGATGTGGAACCGGAAAGCATGACGATTAAGGTTACCTTAAATCCGGGGCACAGGATGAATTATCACAGCCACAGGAACCGGGATGAAGTTTGGACAGTCATTTCCGGTACAGGCCGTACGGTTGTAGACGAGATGGAACAAAGCGTGCATCCGGGAGATGTGATTACGATGCAGGCAGGTGCCGCCATACCATAATTGCGGTAACGGAACTAAAGCTGATAGAAGTCCAGTTAGGCAAGGAGATTTCCGTAGATGACAAGGAGAAATTCCCATTTGAGTTTGAATAAGCCCTTTCTTTTGCATCCGGCGGCAAAAGATTATCTGTGGGGCGGGAACCGTTTGAATGATGATTTTGCAAAAGGGATTTCTGTATTTCCCCTGGCAGAAACCTGGGAATGCTCTGTGCATCCGGACGGCCTTAGCATAGCGGCAAACGGGGAGTTTGCCGGGAAATCGCTTGCAGAGGTACTTTCGGCGCATCCTGAGTTTTTGGGAACGCATCCGCAGGCAGGCGGGCAGCTTCCGATAATGATAAAATTGATTGATGCAAAAGCAGATTTGTCTATACAGGTCCATCCGAACGATTCATATGCTATGGAACATGAAGGCGGGGCGCGCGGTAAAACAGAGATGTGGTATATCCTGGACGCCGAAAAGGAAGCAAGCCTGGTATATGGCCTGCGGCATACGGTTGGACGTGAGATGCTGCGCGAAAGTATAGAGAATGGGACTATTGAAAAGTATGTACAGAGGATACCGGTAAAAAAAGATGACGTTTTTTATGTAGAGGCCGGAACCATTCATGCAATTGGAGCTGGCGTACTGCTTGCAGAAATTCAGGAAAATTCCAACCTGACCTATCGGCTGTACGATTATGGGCGGTTGGATCAAAATGGGACGAAGCGGCAGCTGCATGTGGATAAAGCGCTCGAAGCTGCGGATTTAACAGGCAGCAGTAAGCCCAGGCAGCCGCTTCGGGTATTAAAATATCGCCAGGGCTGCGCCTCAGAACTTTTGTGCCGGTGTAAATATTTTGAGGTATACCGTATGCTTATCAATACCGAGCGGTTCCGGAAACTGGTGGGATACCAGGCGGACGGGGTTTCGTTCCGGGTTTTGCTTTGTGTGGAAGGATGCGGATTTGTGGTGATGGAAGATGGAGACGGAATGGCGTTTTTTAAAGGGGATTGCATCTTTGTGCCTGCAAATTCCGTTAAGATCAGGCTGCACGGAAAAGCGCAGTTTCTGGATATCCGCGGCTGACGCGCGGTTTTTTAATCATAATTTAGTCAGATGAAATATCCATTTAAGCCAGCCCTGCACGGAACTGGCGCGCCGGATAACCTGGCCTTCATTGCATACATGTAAGCGCCGCATGCGATCCGCAACGTCTTCTTTTTGCGGCATTTGTCCTGAACGTAGGACGGAATCAAATAAATCCCGGAAAATCTGATGTTCCAAAATCAGCCCGGCCAGCTTTAACTGCCGTCTTTTGTAATTCATACGGAATACCTTTGTCCCCAAAGGGGTAAGGGAAACCAGGATCTGCCTGTCGTCCGTTTCTTTTTGGAACAGCCCAAGATATCGTCCCGCATTGTAGTAATAGTCGGACTGCCGTAAGTCAAAATCCATCAGTTCCGCTATTTGCACCGGCGTCATGGGGGTTTCATACAGGTTTTCCAGCAGGGAAATAATGCGTTCCATAGAATTTGCTTGTATAAACGGGATATTTGTATAAGCCATATTATCGTCTGTCCGCTCCGGGGTATCCCGGCGGACCGCGGCCAGATCATCCAGGGTAATGGCGGTATCCTGCAAAGAGTAGCTTTTAGAGTGCAGCAATTCAATGGATGAATAGTCTGTAAGAGAAGAAAATCGGTATTCAAACAGACGGTAAATCATATTGGAATACACGGAAAATACCAGCCGGATTGGTTTTGTGACCTTCTGTTCCCACAGGCGGTAAGGATAGTAAAGCTGGCGGATGTGAAAATCTTCATGCACTACGTTTTTTGCTTCTAGGATTACAACTGACGTATCGTTCTCAAATCCGCCGTCAATTTCACACTGCGCATTGTTCACATGGATTTTTCGTTTAATACCCCGGCAGGTATCAACGTCAAAATCAAATTCCCCGGTTCCCATCCTTCCGTGAAACGTTGCGGCATTACCTGAGCAGCCCAGAAAATCGTCCAGGATTCCCGACAGCAGCAGGACATTTATCGCGCTGGCTTCCGAACTGATATTGCAGACGTCAATGGATTCAAATGCGGGCAGCTTTACATGGTTCATTTGTGTGACGGTTTCTTCTGGTTCCGGTATTTTTTCGTACAGTAAAAAATCACTGAGTATGTAAGAACTGCGGCTGTCCGGCAAAATATTCAGTCTGTTCCTCCGTAAAATGTCCGGCAGCGCATCTGTACTGTCCCATTTGGCCATAAGCCGTGGCTCTTTGAATTCCTTGATCTGGCTGGCTTTTATATGGAAACATCCGTTTTTTTGGACTTCTTCTGCGATATGGTATTTTTCAAGCAGCGCCTTCCACGCATCGTTTGCCGAAAGACTTTGGGTTTTAGGGGACATAGTAAATCAGCACCTCGTTTATTTCGCCGCGTTTGGCGGCCTTGCTGTTAATACTCCGTTTGGCCTGGACTGTCCGGATATCATATTCTTTATAAAGTTCCCTGATTTGGGGGCAGTCCGAATTGGACTGTAAAAAAGCAATTCCTTTTTTTCGGAGCCTGTCACATTCCTCCTTTAGCGTCACCTGCTGTTCGTAGGAAAATCCGTTTTGCGTATATCCGGTAAAGGAAGAAGAGGAAGAAATCGGCAGATAGGGTGGATCCAGATAAACAAACGTCCCTTTGCGCAGGCCTTTTAACACATTTCTGTAATCTCCCTGGCGGATTGCGATTTTGCCTGACCGCAGATAGCCGGACATGGCGCGGATAGACTCCTCGTTTACAATATTGGGGTTTTTGTATTTTCCGTAGGGAGCGTTAAACTGCCCGGCAGAATTGACCCGGTATAAGCCGTTATAACAGGTTTTATTTAAGTAGATAATCCGTGCGGCCTTTGCGACGTCCGACAGTTCCCTATAGTCGTCCGAGCGATCCAGGGAGCGTACCGTATAAAAATATTCCTGCGTATTAAAGCGGTTGTGTTCTTTTAATAAATCGATTAATTCGTCGCAGTGATCGCGTACAACGAGATAAACATTGATAAGTTCCTGATTGTAATCGTTAATAATAGCTTTTTTGGGCTGCAATTCAAAAAAAACGGCTCCGCCGCCTACAAATGGCTCTACATAAGTAACGCATTTTTTGTCGATAAGCGGCATAATTTCCGGTAGTAACTGTCTTTTCCCCCCAACCCATTTTACAATCGGGGCGATGGACTCATGATGTGCCATACAATACCTGCCTCTCAAATCCCAGAATAAATAAAACAACTTATTCTATTATACCGTCTTGGCATCTTAAGGTAAAGGGAAAAATGAAAAACACCCGGCAGTAACGCCAGGTGATTTACCAGGGAATATATCTTCCCAGTGACTCTATAAACGGTTATTTACGGTTTGGAGTCCTGTTCAGAAATTTTGTTTTTGGGTTTGGAGTGTGGCGTCTGGCCGGTTGCCTGCCTGCTTTTTCCGGCGCCCGAAAACGTAATTCCCATTTCAATAAACAGCGGCTTTTTCTCTTCCGGGATCGCCCGGTAAATATTAACCAGATGGCGTTCGTCGGCGGTGTATGGAGTAGCCTGCGGCTCTTTTACAGAGGTAACCCCGTAAATATAATCCGTGGTTGTGTTGAAATAGGATGCAAGCAGAACCATGGTTTTTGCATCCGGTTCGCGGCGGTTTTGAATATAGCCATTTAACGTTGTCGCGGAAAGATTCAGAGTTTTTGCCAGTTCCTTCTGTGTGACGGATTTTTCTTCCAGAAGAAAGCGCAGCCGATTTCCGATATCCAAGATTTATCCCTCCTATCTTTATAACGGTATACTCCCCATTTATTTTTGCCTGATTCTGTGGCAGTTCATACGGATTTAGGGGAGAAACAAAAAGCATATATTGGCATTTTAAAATAAAACAAGGAAGAATATTGGAAAAATACTCGAATAGCGTAGAAAAAATTTTCGCTACGAAAATTATACGCGTATTGAATATTGCATCTGCAAAATGGGTATAAAAAAGTTAGTGGAATAAACAGAAAAGAGGTAAAAAACAAAGAAGGGGAGTTAAGCCCCAATGTCATTTAGTTAAGGAAACAACGGTGACGCTCCTTACAGAGCAAGGTATATAGAAATATGTACCCTGCTCTTTTTTTTGTAACTTTTTTCTCTAAAACAGAGTCTTTCCAAAGTTAGTTGAAATTGTGTTTTTTTCCAGATGAAAAAGTGGTATAATAAGTGTAGTTTTTAAAACATATACGGGAGTTTATACCATGGATGAGTTTATTAAAGAGCTGGATGCCAGTTTGGATTATTTAGAGCATGAAATAACAGAAAATGAAGTCATTATATATGTGGCATCAAATCGCAAATCAGGCAGTTGCCCCTACTGTGGGTGCGATTCCATGCGCGTACACAGCCGTTATGAAAAAAGTTTTCAGGATCTGCCCATCATGGGGAAGAAAACGAAGGTCATCATCGAAAACAGGAAATTCTTCTGTGATAACCCGGACTGCACATTTACCACCTTTGCTGAGCGTTTTGATTTTTTGAAACAGAATGGCAAAAAAACGAAACGCCTCATTGAGAAAATCATAGACATATCCCTGAATACCAGTTCCATTGCGGCCTCAAGGACATTGAAGGACGGGATTGCGGATGTCGGCAAAAGCACCATCTGCAATCTCTTAAAAAAAAGACATACCACTCCCTGAAAAACAGTCCATAACAAAAGTGTGCATTGACGATTTTGCATTCAGGAAAAGGCAGACTTACGGTACGGTCATGGTGGACATTGACACACACTGCGTGGTTGACCTGATCGCATCACGTGAAGTGGAGGACGTAGCGGAATGGCTCAGGAGTTATCCTAATATCCAGATCGTATCAAGGGATGGTTCTGTTTCTTATAAGAGCGCCATTGAACAGGCGGGGATGGATATACAGCAGGTAAGCGACCGGTTCCATCTTCTCAAAGGTCTTACGGATGCAGCGAAAAAATTCATATCACGACTTCTGGCGGTAAACTTTATGCTCCCGACAGAAGCATCCCATTATGACGGGAAACCCACGGGGGATTACTGGGACAAACCCATTAAAGAAGATTCCCCTACCGCAGAACATAATGCAAATGTGGAAAAGAAGATGAAAGTGGTGGAACAGGTGCGGGAACTAAGGAAACAGGGGTTCAATAAGGGAGAGATTGCCGGGCGTGTGGGCATCCACAGGACGACCGTGGCAAAATATCTGAAGGAAGATTTTAATCCTTCCAGCCTTTATTACAATACGACCACCCCCAGTAAGATAAAGCCTTATGCAAAAGACATAAAGGACATGCTCAGTGAGGGGAAAACATTCCGGCAGATCAGTGCAGCAATCCGTGAAAAGGGATATGGCGGGTCAGATTCCACAATCCGCATGTTTGCCACAAGGGAACGTAAGATTATGAAAGAAACCGCCGGTCAGGGAGTGTCGGGTGAAAAAATTGAACGGAAATGGCTGATCAGCCTGCTGTACCGTCCGATTGACGAGGTTTCATCCATCAGTGCAGAACAGCTCGACCGGATTATCGGGGAATACCCCATCATAGGGCGTGTTTATGATGCTGTATCAGGTTTCAAACAGACGCTGTTTGGTAAAAAAGAATCCGAACTTGATAAATGGCTGGAAGAAACAGATGCCTTGGAAATAAACGAACTATGCAGTTTTGCAAACGGGATAAAGAGAGATATTGCGGCAGTAAAAAATGCAATCTCATTTGACTATAATAATGGGCTGGCGGAGGGAAGCGTGAACAAGCTGAAAGTTGTCAAAAGGATCATGTATGGCCGCAACAGCTTTGAACTGCTGAAAGGGAAGCTGTTGCGGCTTGAGTTAAGGCGCAAAATCAACTAACTTTGGAAAGATTCAATTTATAGTTGACATAAATTGGTCATGTGATATATTACCAATAAGAATATTTTTTGGACTGAATGGTTATGTTGATAAATACCAATTTACAGCGGAGAGGGAGGTGATCATTATGAATCTGAAGATTTTCCAAAAAGGCTTTCATTACGCTCAGGATGGCCAGGGGAACCGTCTTGTATACCATCTGCAGGGCTGCAATATGAACTGTAAGTGGTGCGCCAACCCGGAGGGGATGAAGATGGAGGGGGTCATCTGTACGGATAAGGACTGGCTTACAGATGGGCTGTGCCCCGAAGGAGCCGTGAAGGACGGAACACTGGACCGAAAGGTATGCGATGGATGTACGTCCAGAGAATGCCTGTCCGCAAAGCACAGGAGCAAGGGGATACGCCTTTCTTGTGAAGAAATGTCAGTGGAAGAAGTGTATGAGGAGATTGTGAGGAGCAGCCCGATGTTCTATGACGGAGGGGGCGTGACATTCACCGGCGGGGAGGCGACGATGCAGTTTGAGCCGCTTAGGGAGCTTTTTATCCGGCTTAAGGGGGCGGGGCTGCATACCGCCATAGAGACGAACGGGAGCCATCCGAGACTGCCGGAACTTTTCCCATACATCGACCAGCTTATTATGGACTGCAAGCACTGGGATAGAGAAAAGCATAAAGAATATACAGGAGTTTCCATAGAGACGGTGCTTAAAAATCTTAAGGCGGCGGTAAAAGAGCATGGACAGCTGGATGTGCGGGTGCCGCTGGTGGGCGGGGTAAATGACAGCGAGGAAGACATGGAGAGGTTTGCTGGCCTTTTTGAGACATTGCGGGGCGATAAGGTGACATTTGAAATCCTTAAGTACCATGAGTTTGGGAAAAATAAATGGGAGCAGTGCGGATGGGTTTACGGGATGGACGAAAGAGCCCATGTGACGGCAGAACAGGTCAGGCATTTCAGAGAGCTGATAAAAAGCCGGGGATTAAATGTGAAAATAAGTTAAAAGGCAAGAGAAGCTGATAGATAGAAAAAGCCTGAAAGTAAAGAAAGGAGAGGAAACCATGGGAATGAAAGCCATTTTAAACGCGCGGGAAATCACGGAGCTTGCGAAAAAGCGTTTTCAGGAGGAAAGGGAGCTTGACCATCTGGAGGGGTGGTTTCTGGCAAAAGAGATTCAGAGGGAATGTGACGAAAAATTTAAGGACGAAGCGGACTGCATCCGTATCGCGAAGACACAGGTTGAGGTCATGAAGGAGATTCCTTTAAGTATCGGGGATTACCATGTATTTGCCGGAACCCAGGATGATTCCTTTGCACGTTCCTACGCGCTGATTAATCCTGCGTTTACCGTAGATTCTTTCAGCGGCTACTGCGACCCGGTGGCAGTGTTCGGCGACATTGAGCCGATTGGGGATATCACACAGGAAAGAATTGATGCGCTTAGAGAATACAATAACCGGACGCCCTATGCGGATGCCCTCAGAAAAGCGTATGACATTGCGGGAGACAGCACAAGCGAGGCGATCTTTTTTATTGAGCAGGTAACCGGGCATCTGATTCCGGATGTGAGGAAACTTTTAGCCTGCGGAACAAAGGGGATCAGAGAGGAGATAGACAGGAATCAGGCGAAATGCTCCGATGGCAGAAGGGATTATTTTGAGGCCATGAAGATATCCCTCGGCGCGCTGGAGGTATTGGCGGACAGATATGCAGAGCTGGCGGAGGAAAAAGAGCAGGCATCGGACGGGAAAGACAGGGAGCGCTACCGGCTTATGAAAGATACGCTTAGGAAAGTTCCGGGAGAGGGCGCTGAGAATCTTTTTGAGGCGCTCCAGGCGTTCATACTCATCTGGCAGACTATGTGCCTGGAGCAGACGCCCAACCCCTTTGCTTTTTCGGTGGGGAATGCAGACCGCATCTTTGAGCCTTACCGGGCAAAGACGGATATGGACAGAGAGGAGGCGGCAGCGCTTTTCAAGCATCTTCTCGTATTTTTCAATGTGGCGGACAGAAGCTGGGCGATTTCCCAGAACTTGATCGTCGGGGGGAAATCCAACGACGGGAAAGACCTTACGAACTTAAGCTCCTATGCGCTTTTGGACGCGTATTATGACATGAATCTTCCTCAGCCGATCCTGTCGGTGAAATTACATAAAAACACGCCGAAAGAGCTGTATGAGAGCCTTGGAAGGTTCTTCTTTACGCCGGGCTGCCTTACTCCGTCTCTGTTTAACGACGACAGCCTGTTCCCGGTTTTAGAGGCACATGGAATAGAGCCCGGAGATTTGCAGGATTACTCGGTGGCGGGCTGCCAGGAACCGCTCATTATGGGAAAGGACAACGGGAATACCACAAATAGCTGGCTCAACCTGGGCAAGATTCTGGAGCTGTGCATTAACGGCGGAGTCTCAACGATTACAGGGAAGAAACTGGGCAGGACGGACGAAGAGAACGGATGCGAAAGCAAGCTGGAAGTCCTTCGGAATATCCGGGAAATCTTCTATAAAAATGTAGAAGAGTATACAGATAAGATGGCTGCGGCGGCC
>OFFQ01001053.1_pt1 | contig 17516 bp, 20 predicted proteins | sample 1521411 | NCBI WGS metagenome assembly OFFQ01 (sample SAMEA3504110, study PRJEB24116) | mouse gut metagenome | biome: mouse gut; feature: mouse-associated habitat; material: faeces | place: Denmark | collected 2011 | reverse complement strand
CCTGTTTGAGTTTCTAGATTTTTCATTTCCAGATTTCCCTTAGTTTGAGTTTTCTTTATTGATTCTATTTCCACTTTCAGGTCTTGAACTGTTTTATTCATTTCCTTCCACTGTTTGTGTTTTCATAGATTTCACTAATGGATTTATTTTATACTCTTTAATAGCCTGTTTTAGATTTAAAAATTCGTTCTGCACCCCCTTTTTTATCGCAGCTTCTAAGGTGTTTTTCAATTCTTCTATATAACCATAGCATTGCAGTAATTTGAACTGTTCACTCTTCTCAATTTGTTCCCATGAATTTATCTCTCCGTTTTCAATCATTTTTTTCATATTTTGGTGATGGATTCCTGCCAAATCTGTTACAAGCCCAGATTTTGTAAAAAGCTTTTTTTGATATTTAGAATCTGTAAGAAGAGCACAACCTCCTTTTGTTAATGCTATCTCATTGTAAGTAAGCTCACCACGGTCTAATTTTTCCATTGTTTCACGGAAAAGACGATCACGAGTTTTTCCACCCTTTTTTGCCACAATTTCCCTTGCTTTTATCCAACGCTTTTTACGCTCATTGTAATAGTCCATGTAATCACTTCCGGCAAGCGTTACAACATCTTCGGGGGCATATTGAATCTTGTCCACATACTTGATATGCGTAAGGTACGATAACATGTTATCATAGCTATAGCGGCCTGGTTTTGGTTTTTCGATAATCTCCGGGGAAATGCCGATGTATTTTTCCATCTGCTCGGTTTTATGGTAATAGGCCTCCCCTGCCCCACGGTGCATCCAAATCCCTGCCCTGGGATTCAGCACGGCGAAAGCCGCCAGACCGCCCCCGTGGTCATAATGTCCGTGGCTTAGAATCACCGTGTCCACCCGGCGCAGATCAATGCCCAAAACTACAGCATTTTTGAGAAAGGCCTCCGATGCCCCGGTATCTGCCAGAAGTTTATGCTTTTTCGTCTCAATATAGAAACTTAGTCCGTGTTCCCACACACATCCTTCCGCCCCTTTTGTATTCTCCATCAGGTTGATGATTCTCACGGCTGTCCTCCTGTTCCCGGCAATCCTCCCCGTTTTTCGTAAGTCCCGCAAAATTGCAATTATTGGCTTCGCGAGAGGGGCTGTCTGAAATGTTACCATTTTTCCCCAGGGATCAATGGATACGCAGATCCTGCCCCAAAGCAATATGCTCATATTTATCCCGGCCGATGATTTGGAATCCAAATCGTTCATACAATTTCAATGCCACTTCGTTCCCTTCCACCACAGAGACCACCACAGCGTCCGCATCCCCCAAGGGCTTCCTTTTCACATAATCCAGAAACAGCTGAATCGCCCCAGTGCCATATCCCTTTTTCTGATATTCTTTATCCACCAATATCCGGAACAGCTCATATACCATCTTCTCCTGGAAAACAGGAAAACCTTCCCCTTTTACATAGCGTATTTCCACCAGGCCAACCGGATTCGGGCCATGGCACAAAGCATAAGTCACCGTAATTTCTTCTTCAAATAAATCACTGTAAGATTGCGCCAGAGAATCCACAAAAGGCATCACATAACCCTCCTGTGTTTTCAGCAGCTCCATTGCGATGATCTTCCTGGCATGTTCCCCATGGATCTTCTCGAAATGAATCCCTTTTTCATCTCCAATGATACTTTCAGGATATTTTTTTGCTTCCCTTATCTTTGCGGTAAATTCACCAACGGCAGCATATGGTATCTTTTCAAATTCGCTGTCCGGCAGCGCTGTCTCACAGCAGTGCAGTTTCCTGGACGCCGTCACTTCCCCATCAGTGACCTCCCTGTCAAAACCGGCATGTAAGAACAATTTATCCGCCGCCAGATTCGAAGCCTTATAGGTCCCGGTTACCGTTCCCCGGCCAAACCGGACAGAAATCCACTTCATCATCTCTGACAGAATTTTTGTTCCATATCCCTTATTCTGCTCTGATTCATGCACAATCAACTTGCAGATCTCATAGCTTTCCCCATTGCAGTTTACCTGGACATATCCTGTCACTTTGCTGTCTTCATACACCAGGAACGGTATGGGAAGATAGGCTTCATTCACCACAGCCACATAATTATTCACCATATCAAAGATGTGATGCTTTACATATTCCCATTGCTCATATTTGGCAGAAACCTCAAATATATCCTCGAAATTCTTATCTGTTACATAGCAGAACTTCAACATGCCCTTCCTCCTTTGATTTTTCTATAGATACTCATTTTGTATTCTATATCTCCAGTAGTCTCTGTTCTACCGCATTCTTTTTTCGAAAAATAAATGCGCCCTGCCAAATTTTTATTTTTCACCCACAGCTCTGCAAAACCTTTTCCACTTCCGCCCAGTTTTCCACCGTAAGCACCCCTTCCAGAATCATCTTTGGTTTTCTCATCTCTCTGTACCTTCCAGGCTGCCGCAGGCTTCCTGCTGCCGAAATCCCGAGGATATGGCCTGAACGGGACATACCTCCCTGCACTTTCCGCAGCGGATACATTCCGGATCATTGCAGTTCTTTGTCACCTCCACCGCCATGGGGCAGACCTTTTCACACTTTTTGCAGCCCACGCATTTGGAGGCATCCAGATTCATCTGATAAAAGCTGAACCGGTTGAACACCGAATAAAACGCTCCCAGGGGGCAGAGATATCTGCAAAAGGGGCGGTGAACCACCATGCAGGCGCCGAGAATCACTGCCATCACCCCCAGTTTCCATTGAAAAAGCGCCCCTGCAATCTCCCGGAGCGTGGGGTCCGCAAGCAGCAGGGGAATGCCGCCCTCCAGGGTTCCCGCCGGGCAGAGATACTGGCAGAAATAAGGCGGCGTCACCCCTGTCTCCGTCACCGCAAAGGCCGGAAGCAGAATCACCAGGACTGCCAGAATCACATATTTCAGATATCTGGCGGGTTGATCGATCTTTTTGGGCACCTTCCACTTGGGAAGGGGAATTTTATGCAGCAAATCCTGCACCAGGCCAAAAGGGCACAGCAGGCCGCAGACCACCCGCCCAAGGACAATGCCAAACAGCATCAGCATGCCCAGTACATAAAAGGGAAAATGATGCTTCATGCCCCCCAGGGAGGCCTGCAGCGCGCCGATGGGACAGGCCCCCAGTGCCCCGGGACAGGAATAACAGTTCAGCACGGGAACGCATACTGCCTTGCTCTTCCCCGTGAAAATACGCCCCTTCCCGAAACCGATAACATACCCGTTAAACAGCACCGCTGCCGCCAGTTGAATAACCCGCTGTCTGGAAATCCTGCCTTTCAGCCGATTCCGATGCATTCCAGGCATATCCGCACCGCCTTTCCCAACACTTCCGCCTGTTCCTGTCTGCCCAGTCCGATTCCCATCAAGACCAAAGCAGCCAGAAGTACGCAGAGCCGTAATATTTTAATCTGTCTGCCGTCATTCTTCCTCTGTTCCAATGCTGATTTCCGCCTTTCCCATACCCGTCAGGATATCGTTGATGCGCTGTGAATAAAATTCTGACAGGTTCTCCTTTCCGCCCACTACAATATCTCCTGCCATATTCCCCTCTGCATCCACAAATACCGTTGTGGGCGTATAGCGGAGTTCACTGCTCAAGGTCACCAGATCTCCGTCTCCCCACACCAGAGTGATCCCCTCAAATCCGGATTCCTCCAACACATATTCCACCAGTTCCTCGCTGCCTCCGCCGTCCAGGCACACCGTAATCAGCTGCACATTGTCCGGCAGGGCCTTTTCCAGTTCCGCCAGATCCGGCATTTCCGCAATACAGGGCCTGCAGGACAAAGCCCAGAAATTGATCAATGTCAGGTCCTTATCCGCGAAATCCTCCTGGGTAAACGTGCTTCCGTCCAGAGCCGTGGCCTGGAATTCATTCAGATTCGTATAGGTGTTTTCCGGCTCCTGGCTTTCACTCTCCCCGTCAGCCCCCCCGTTTTGGGTCTCCTGCCCGTTTTCTCCGGCCTGCTCCTGGTTTTCCTGTTCCGAACCAACCGAGGCAGTCTCCCCTTCCTTTGTTTCCCCCGTCTTTCCGCTGCAGGCGGAAACGGAAGCCGTTACCGCCAACAATACCAATCCTTTCCAAAACTTTTTCATGCTTGCTCCTCCTTATGAACATCTCCTGATTTTGCCATGGCATCCGTGACAAATTTATCTACGGTAATTTTCCACTCTTCCACCATAACCAGGCCCGTTTTCCGTGCCTGCTCCGCAAACTTTACAATTCTCCGTACTTTTTCCTCCCAATCGCCGTATTCCAGAACGATTCCCGCATAGTATACAGGCAGGGCGGCTGTTTTCACCCTGAACTGAACCTCCGGATTCCCTTCCGTGACGCGAACGGCCTCCTCAAACAAGGCCTCGTACTGCCGGAAAAGCTCCTCCCGCATCCAGGTATCCCGGGCATCCAGAGGCCCGCCATAGATATTTAGCTCTCCGCCCGCTTTCTCCATCTCCCGGTGAATCAGGTCAATATACTGCCGGATCAGCGGACCCGCCTGCCTGTAATAGCCCTGGAGGAAATCAGTCATCAGCGCTTCCTCATCCGCCTGGGGATCCCACATAAGCTTTGCCAACAGATACCCCCGCAGCTCGTGGAACTCTCCCCCGATCTCCCGGTTACACTGGCTGAACAGAGAACGGACATGATTTTCCGTGAAAAAACGGATATTCGGCCCCAGTACCCGCAGATTGGGGAAGGGACTCACCAGGTTGCGGAACTGAATACAATAATCCCACAAAAACAAGTTTTCACAGATTTCTTTCCAATCCAACAATTCCTGACGGGAACCTGCGCTTCTTTCGTCCCTCTCAATGGGAAGTCCCCTGTTCGCCTCTATATTGCAGAGCATGATGTGAACATTCTCTGCAGGGCGGATGGTTGCAGGCGCCTTTCTGGTATACCAGTAGGCCAGTGTGGAAATAACCTTATCCGGAAAATGGGCGGCAAGGCGGCTCACAAAGTGCAGGACGGACCCCATGGGAGAGCCTTCCCTCTCGTCTATTTCCCGACATTTTTCGCACCGGCAATACGCCCCGTTGTCATTTTGAGACACGGACCAATATCTGGCGCCGGGCTTCTGGGCCATATGTTTTTTCAGATTGCCCAATACAATCTCAAAGACCTCCGGGTTGGAGAGACACAGCTGCGCCTTCTCCCCCACCCGCCTGCCCTCATGGAGGGAAAAATATTCCGGATGCTCCTCAAAATATTCCTCCGGCGGGCAGAGGGTATAAAAGGAATGGCACCAGAATCCCCAGTTCTCATCCCGTCTGGAACCGGGCGTGATCTTATGCTTTTCCGCAAATGCCGGATCCCCGTAATCCCGGTAAAGAATTTCCCGGTATTCCAGAACGGGCGAAAACCGGTATTCCTCAAAGCATACGGTCAAATTGGCATCAAAGGGGACAAATTCACAGGCCCGGGAATAATATCGGCACCCCGCCACTCTCTCCAGCCAGTCATATACGGCATACACCATAGACTGTTCATTTTCTGCCTCTATTACGATATCTTTGTCGAAAATGCGATAGGAAAAACCGTCTTTTCCATGCTCCCCGTATTTCAATACAATACTGGGGTCTACAGTGGAGGTCTCCTGAATCCGGAACACTGCATCCGTGATTTTCCCCAGATATTCCGCCAAAATCTCCGCTCCCCGATGATACGCCCTGGCCACGATAACCACATTGGCCTTTTTGTTTTCCGCGATGCACACAGGCTTACATAAATTCATTTCAGCCATCTCCTTTTCCTGCTTCCACTATTTTATACTCACGAGCAAAAACATTTGCCAGTTGAAATTTTATAACGAGTGAGCGCTTCCGGGATGTAGAACAGAAAATGGCATATGAATGCGCTCACGAGTATACAAACCGGGTCTGCTCTCACCCGCAAATCCATTCTAACATCAACAGGAAAACATGGCAAGCCATTTCCGTCCTCCCGCAGCTATCCAATCGGGTACAGGCATTTTATCTTACCTGTTGGAATGTGCCTGCAAAAAGTCCCACTTTTTTACAATCAATAAACCCTCCCATTTTTCATGCTTTGTATATTGAAAAATATAACTGCATATGCTATAATGCCGATAGGCAGAAAGAGAGTGCTAGTCCATGAGGACAAAGAACGAATCCCCCAACCGTGTTGCAGCACAGTCGGGGGATTCTTCTTTTCTTTTTACAGTGGCAAAGCACCCACCAGGCTATTTGTTACCCTTGTCGTTCCTGTCCAGCCATTTGCAGATCAAGCGGCAGACCAGACCTGCCGGCATCGGATTGTTTCCCGGATTTCCGGGGCTTTTCATAAGGCTCTGTCAGCCGGAATTGCCGGATTCTATACCACGGGTTTCCCATCAACATGGATGGTTTCTCACTCCTGCATGACCATACACTCACCGGAACTGTTTTGCTTCTCCCACCGTGTATGTTCATCAAATTCCGCCTGACTATATTTTTCAATGCCGGTCAGCGTTCCATTTCCGGAGGCATCCGGGTGAGCATAGTCGCGCACTGTATAAATGTCTATTGTGCCGTTTACGCTCCACGAATTACGAAGGGTGCCGCGGAAATTTCCGCCGGTCAGGTCCTCGCCGTTGGATGTCAGCACATCCTGAAAGTACCGCACCTTTTCGCCGTTGAAATACCATTGGTCCTTTTTCACATCATAGGTAAGGCCAAACGTCTCATATTCCTCTGCCATGTCTTCCAGTTCCTCTGCGGAGGGCGGATCACCGGCCATGGAGACGACGGGCGGCGGATTTTTGAGTGCCTCAATGTCACGGGCGGCAAATTCTTCCTCCGAGAATGCCTTTACCCCAATCAACTCTCCGCCCGGATCGTAGGAACCGTCCCCGGAGCGGTCAATGTGGGTGAAGTCACGGACCGCATACACATCAACCACACCCTTTTCGTTGAAATAGTCGTTTCCGGCCTGCGCCCCTTCCTCCACGGTATAGTAGTCCTCAAACCACCGCACAGCTTTGCCCTGATATTGCAATTCTTTTTTGCTGCTGTTGTAGGTCAGGCCGAACTGCTCATAGGGCTGAAACAGTTCTTCATCGGAAATTTCGTCGGAAGGGTCATGATCTTCCGCAAATGCATCCGCAATCCGGGCGGATGTGCTTTCCGACTGCCCGGATGCCGTTCCGCCCCCGAATGCCGCCGGGGTACCGCACCCGGCCAGGCATCCCACAAGCAGTACCCCTCCAAGGGCTAATGCGAGTAGTTTCTTTGTGTTCATTGGAATAAACACCATCCTTTCTTTGAGTGTACCTAAAGAATACCACCCTTTTTTGTGATACGTTTGGGATTAGTTTGTGATTTATGTGTAGTTGAAAAGCGGCGGGCTGATTGCCCACCGCTTTCCTGCATTTGTTAAATTGTAAAAGAAAACTTCACCCCGGATTGCGTATTACAAACCGTACATTCACTTCCATGTTGATATAGTATCTTCTGGGTAACATATAAACCAAGCCCGCTTCCTCCTGTTTTCCGGCTCCTTGAGTGGTCAATTCGATAGAAAGCCTCAAATATTTTAGAAATACTGTCCTCCGGTATGTGGGTTCCAGTGTTTTCTATAGAAAATACCCATTGCTGATGCTCTGCAAAAGCCAAAATGCGGATGGATGCCCCTTGTGGAGAATATTTAATCGCATTTCCAATTAGGTTTGAAAACACCTTTTCCATCAACATTTTATTGCCGTTTATGAATATTTTTGATGGTATATTGAGCTGTATGTGCAAGTCCTTTTTTACAATCAAGTCCTCTGTTTCGCTCAAATAGGATTTAATAATCTGGAAACAGTCCAGACATTCTTTTTTTAAGTCGGCCTCTGCGGTTTCAAGTCTGGATATGGTTAGAATTTCTTGTACCATCACTTCAAGCGCGTTTGCGATTTCAAGCGATCTCGCTAAATACTTTTCCCGGTCTTTATACGCACCGACACCTAAAAGCATCCCCTCTAATTGGCCTTTGATAATTGTGATTGGCGTTTTCAATTCATGGGATACCGCTGAGAAAAAATCAGTTCGTGCCTGTTCTAATTCTTTCTCCCGTTCAATATCCAGTTCCAATTTCTTGTTAGCACTTTGTAAATCGGATAATGCGGCTGACAAATTGTGTGATAATGTATTAAGGTTTTTTTCTAATATGCCCAACTCGTCTTTTCGATGCTCGTCAATCTGCCACTCAAAATGTAAATCAGACATTTTTTCTGATATTTGACTGATTTCTAATACTGGCTTTGTAATAAGACAAGAAAAGCAGCAGGAAGTAATAACCGCTACAAGAACAACAATAAATGCAAGGATTGGAAGTACCGTGCCGAACGCTCGCTGTAATTCCACTATCTGTCCTGCTGCTCCATAAACAACTAATGTATATTTTGCATCTTCATTCAAAAATGAGATGGAATACCTGTTAGATATGATCGGTGCAGGATAGATTTCACTATTTCCCCAACCATCGTTGCTTTCTTCCACTACAAAATCATCAGTTATATCTCGTGTTGTAGGAATTTCCAGTTCACGACCATCATCTGTAAGCAATTCTATCTTGTCCACGTTTTGATTATCAAGGAAATTGTCAAAAAGATTACCGCTTTGCTCCATTGATACTTCTGACAATTCCAGGATAAACTTCTGCGTCTGTTCGTCTAACGCTTTGTTCAGATTGTTGGAGTAGGTTTTTGGAGTATACCAAGCTAAAATAGCATATACAAGAAAACTCATGCCTGCCAATAATACAGCAGTAACAATAAGAACCTTTGCGAATAGGCTGCTTTCAATTTTCTTTATCAATTTTATATCCCACCCCTCTGATTGTCTGAATAAAGTCAATGCCCAGCTTTTTCCGTAAGTTTTTGATATGGGTATCTACTACACGCTCGTCCCCATAAAAATCATAACGCCACAGCTTGTCCAAAAGGTTTTGCCGGGTCAAAATACGCCCTTGATTGGTGAGAAGTTCTTTCAGCACTTCAAATTCTCGCTGTGTCAGTTCATAAGCGGCCCCATCCACTGTGGCCGTATAATTGTCGCAATCCAAAATAAGATTTTGGTAAGCGATTGTTTTGTGTTCATCCTCCTGCGGCCCGCTGCTCCGCCGCAGGACGGCGGCAATCTTACGAATTAAAATCGGCATGGAAAAGGGCTTTGTGATATAGTCGTCCACTTGCAAATCCAGCCCCCGGATTTGTTCTTCCTCTCCGCTCAATGCGGTAAGCATGATGATAGGAACCTGGGACTGTTTTCTTATAAATTCGCAAACGGCAAACCCATCAATTTTGGGGAGCATTACATCAAGCAGCACCAAGTCAAATTGCGAGGCAGAAAATACAGAAAGGGCTTCCACGCCATCGCTGGCTAAACTAACCTCATATCCTACCTCTTGCAAAAAGTTCTTCAAAAGCTCTTGAATATCCAGATCATCTTCGACAACTAAAATCTTTTGCATAACGACACCTCCGGGAAACAGCATAACATAGTACTTTGTGATTAGTGTGTAGTTTTCAAATTTCTCCTGTTGCCTGCTGGTAATATTTTAATTCTATTCGCAGTATAAAACAAGCTGCAAAATGTAAACAATAAAGATTAGAACCTGTTCTGTATACTTTGTTTTCAACTCGAAAAGTAAAGTATACAATATAGATGGGTGATACAATATGGCTAACATTCAAGATTGTCCCGGTTTTGAACCATTTGGGGAGGATGTCAAGGCGGCAAGAAAAAAGCAGCGGCTGTCCAGGCAAAAGGTCGCTGAAATGGTGGACATCTCAACGGTCTATCTTATCAACATTGAGAACAACCACATCATACCGGCGTTGCCAGTCATAATTCGGCTTATTCAAATTCTTAATCTTCCTGCCGCAAAGTATTTCAACCAGCTTGTGGCCGGGGAAGAAAACGACCAGCGCCAGCGCATAAGCCGCAAGGTGCTGATGTGTCCAGAAGAATATCTGCCAGTTATTGAGGGAGCATTAGACGGGGCTATCGAAAGCAAATAGGGGTCGCTTTGCGAGGATGCAGGGCGGCTTCAATTTTTTTGCGCTTTTTCGGAAATTTCCAGCCTTTGGCGCACAGTTTGGGCGTTCTAATTCGCTTTATTAGTACAGAGGACGGGGAAAGCGGTACGGGGGGAGGGGTAACGTAGCAAGCATAGGGAGTGTAGCCACACTCCCGGAAAACGGTCCGCCCTGGCCCCTGCCGGGCCGTGTCCGTTTTCGCTTGTTGGGATAATCCCAAACCCTTATGCAGAACGGAGGTGACGCATGGCGAACAGGAAGCGGAAGATCGTGCTGCGTGTCCCGGTGACGGCGGAGGAACAGGCGTTGATACAGCAGAAAATGGCCTTGCTCCATACGGCTAATTTTTCGGCCTATGCCCGGAAGATGCTGATTGACGGCTATATCGTCAACGTGGACACCAGCGACATCCGGGCGCAGACGGCGGAGATACAGAAGATCGGCGTCAATGTCAATCAGATCGCCCGCAGGGTGAACAGCACCGGCACAGTGTACGCGCAGGACATGGAGGACATCAAGGGGGCGCTGGCGGAGATATGGCAGTTACAAAGATACATCCTATCAAGTCAACGCTGAAAAAGGCCCTTGACTACATCGAGAACCCGGACAAGACAGACGGGAAAATGCTGGTGTCCTCCTTTGGCTGTTCCTATGAAACGGCGGACATCGAATTTGAAATGCTGCTGGCCCAGGCGATGCAGAAAGGGAACAATCTGGCCCATCACCTGATACAGTCCTTTGCCCCCGGCGAGGCCACGCCGGAGCAGGCCCATGAGATCGGGCGGCGGCTGGCCGACGAGGTTTTGCAGGGGAAATATCCCTATGTGCTGACAACGCACATCGACAAGGGCCATGTCCATAATCACATCATTTTCTGTGCCGTGGATATGGTGAACTGCCGGAAGTATGTTTCCAACAAGCAAAGCTATTCTTTCATCCGGCGCACCAGCGACCGGCTGTGCCGGGAACAAGGGCTGTCCGTGGTAAAGCCGGGTCAGGACAGGGGCCAGTCCTATGCCGAGTGGGACGCCCAGCGGCGGGGCCGGAGCTGGAAAGCGAAGCTGAAAATCGCCATCGACGCCGCTATCCCCCAGGCCAAGGATTTTGACGACTTCCTGCGGCTCATGGAGAGGCAGGGCTATGAAATCAAGCGGGGGAAATTCGTGTCGTTCCGCGCCCCCGGCCAGGAGCGGTTTACCAGGTGCAAGACGCTGGGCGAAGCCTACACCGAGGAAGCCATCACCGAGCGCATCCAGGGCCGGGCCATCGCTACCCGGAAGCCGAAAGCCCGCAAGGGTATCTCCCTGCGTATCGACATTGAGAACAGCATCAAGGCCCAGCAATCGGCGGGCTATGCGCGGTGGGCGAAGATACACAACTTGCAGCAGGCGGCAAAGACCATGAACTTCCTGACGGAGCATGGCATCGACGCCTATCCTGATCTGGAAAGCCGGGTGGCGGAGATCAGCGCCGCCAGCGAGGAAGCCGCCGCCGCGCTGAAAACGGCGGAGCGGCGTTTGGGAGAAATGGCCGTGCTGATAAAGAACGTCACCACCTACAAGCAGACCCGGCCCGTGGCGGTGGAGTATCGCCGGGCGGCGGACAAGGCCCGGTTCCGGCAGGAGCATGAAAGCGCCCTGATACTGTACGAGGCGGCGGGCCGTGCCTTGCGGGAGGGCGGCGTGAAGAAGCTGCCCGATCTGGCCGCGCTGAAAGCGGAGTATGCCCGGCTGTCGGAGGAAAAGGAACGGCTGTATGCAAAATACGGCGAAGTGAAAAAGGAGCTGAAAGAGTACGGCATCATCAAGCAGAATGTGGACGGCATTTTGCGGGTGACGCCCCGGCAACAGGAAAGGAAGCAAGAGCTGTGAGCATACCGAAGATGAACTATCCGCAGTACCGCAAGGCCCGGAGGCTGACGCGGGAGTGCTGCAACAACGTGGGCGGCAACTGCCTCCTGCTGGACGATGGGGAGGAATGTATCTGTGTGCAGAGCATTTCCTACTCCCTGCTGTGCCGCTGGTTCCGGGCGGCTGTCCTCCCGCTGGATGAAAGTCTGTGCGCCACCCTGCTCCATCAGGAGAACAGGAAAAAGTGTGTCCGCTGTGGTGAATTGTACGTTCCAAAATCCAACCGGGCGAAATACTGCCCGAATTGCGCCAGGCAGGAGAAGCGGAAAAAGACCCGTGACAGAGTGCGCCGACATAGGGCTGGTGTGTAACGCTTTAGGGGCAAAAAAGCCTTGGTATTTCAAGGCTTTCCGGGTGTGGTCGATAGGGGGGTAGATACTTTTATCAAATATCTGCTGAAACGGCGTTCTAAAGGCGTACAAATAGGCGCAAAAAAACCGGGGCGCGGGGCCATCATTTCGGCTCCCGCGCCCCGGTTTATACTGGCAATCGGCTTTCAACTGTGATATGATACTGTCAAATCTGAATAGAGAGGTTTTCAGAATGGATAAGGAAAAGGAATTGATCGACTATCCCACCATCAAAGCCGCCGTCGCTGGCGAGGCGTGGGCGATTGAAAAGGTGGTGGCCCACTATGCAGACTACATTGAAGAAACCTGCACCGTAGAAGTCAAAGGGCCGGATGGTTCCGTCAAGCGGTATGTGGACGAGGACATGAAGCAGACTGTCACGCAGCACTTGATCGAGGAAATTCCAAACTTTCCGTTGGCCGGTCATGAGGACAACGTGTAGGGCTGCCCTGTCTGTCCTATCCCGGCCTTGCTTACCCTATACCCCCAGCGCCTACCGTTTACGCAAGCGCCCCACCTCCGGCGGGCCGCTCGCGGCACCTGCGGAAAAGGTGCATCCGCTCTGCGTCTGCACCTTTCCAGCGAGGCTAAAACCGAATACCGTTACCCTTGACCGTTTACCCGACACAGCAGGTAGACGGTCTTTTGTTTTGCCAAGAAGGAGGTCAAACACGATGGACAAGTCACGCGAAGAATTAGAGAAAGAGTATGCTGAGGCCACCGCTAAGTTGGAGCAGTACCAGCACAGAGGCCAGCGGTATGAGAACCGCATCCGCTACTACACCCAAGGCGAAAGGAAGAAGCGAAACCACCGACTTATCACCCGTGGCGGAGCGGTGGAGAGTATCGCCCCGGAGGTGCGCGGCATGAGCGAAAGGGCCTTTTTTCTTTTGATGGAAAAGGTCTTTTCCCTGCCGGAAGTTGCCGCCCTGGTGAGCCAAGCCACTGACCAGCAGGAGGGCGGATAATTGGCCCTGTTCCATCTCCACGTTACCCAGGTCAAACGGAGCGCGGGACAGTCTGTTGTCACGTCCGCCGCCTACCGAGCCGGGGAGAAATTGTATAGCGAATACTATGGCGAGGTCAGCGACTACACCCACAAGGGCGGCGTGGTTTGCACAGACATTCTCCTGCCGCCCCAGGCCCCCAACCAGTACCAAGACCGCGCCACCCTCTGGAACGCCGTGGAGAAGGCCGAGCGCGGCAAGAAAGCCCAGCTTGCATATAGCTTTGACATTGCCTTGCAGAACGAGTTTTCATTGGAGGAAAACATCGCTCTTGCAAGGCAATTTGTTTCGGAGCAGCTTGTGGGCCGGGGCATGATTGCCGACTTTGCCATCCACCAGCCGGACAAGGAGGACGGCGGTATTCCTAACCCGCACTTTCATGTTCTCTGCCCCATCCGGCCCATTGAGCCAGACGGCAAATGGGGGTGCAAGCAGCGTCGCCGCTACCGTCTGGACGAGGATGGGAACCGCATCATGGGTGAGGACGGCAAACCCCTCTTTGACGCTGTTCCTACCACCGACTGGGGAAGCCCGGAAACGCTGGAACAATGGCGGAAGGCGTGGGCCGCTATGGTCAATGCCAAGTTTGAGGAAAAGGGCCTGACCTGCCGTGTCGATCACCGCTCCTATGAGCGTCAGGGCCTTGACCTGCTGCCTACCATCCATGAGGGCGTAGCCGTCCGCCAGATGGAGGCCAAGGGCATCACCACCGACAAGGGCGATCTGAACCGCTGGATAAAAAAGGCCAACAACATTCTGCGGGATATTCGGAAGAAAATTGCCGGCCTGACCGACTGGATAAAGGCCATAAAAGAAGAATTGAGCCAGCCCCAGGCCCCGGCCCTTGTTGCCCTGCTGACCGACTACTATGAGGGCCGGAACGCCGGAGCATGGAGCCGCAACGCCAGGATTGGGAACCTCAAAGATTTTGCCGAGGCCGTCAATTTTCTGACCGAGAAAGGCATTGTCACTCTGGAAGATTTGGAGGCCCATATTGCCGCCCAGGGTGAGCGGGCGGAGGCCATCAACACATCCATGAAAGCCAAGTCCGCCCGTCTGAACGAATTGAAGGAACTGCTTCGCCTTGTTGACCTCTACCGGGACACCAAACCCATCTATGACGAATGGAAAGGTATCAAGTGGAAGGGCAAGCGAGAACAATTCGAGAGGGAGCATGAGAGCGAGTTGAGGACGTTCCACATGGCCCACCGCAAGCTGGATAAGCACCGTTCCCCTGCTGGTAAAATTCCCGTTCATGCGTGGGAACAGGAACAGGCGAGGCTTCAACAGGAGTACAAGTCCGAGTATGAGCAGTACAAGCCCATCCAGGACGATTTGCGGCGGCTACAACAGGTAAAGCGCAACGCCGATGCTGCCATACGCCAACAGGAGCAGACCCAGCAGAAACGCCGGGAGGTGGAGCGGTGAGCGACATTCCCCGACTGACCTACCAGCAGTACCGAGCCGTCCGGCGGCTGGTGCATGACTGCTGCAATTATGACGGCGGCAACTGTCTTGCTCTTGATGACGGCTGGGAGCCTTGTGTCTGCGTCCAGAGTATCACCTATTCCCTGGTCTGTAAATGGTTCCGCGCCGCCGTCCTGCCAACAGACAAGGGGCTGTGTGCCGCCTTGCTCCACCGAGGACAGGCGCGGCCCTGTGCCGAGTGCGGGGCGATGTTCGTGCCGCGCTCCAATCGGGGCAAATACTGTGACGAGTGCGCCGCCAATGTGCGCCGGAGAAAGAAAGCTGCCAGCGAACGGGAACGCCGCAGGCGTGGACATTTAGAGGCTGAAAAGCCTTGCAATCCGGGGGCTTGCGGACAGTCCTCAAAGGGGGACTGATACATTTCCCTTCCCCCGCTCCAACGTGGGCGGCAAAATGGCGCTCACGTGGATTAACTTTGATGAATGATGAAAGGAGAGCCTATGACCTACGACCCCAGCATGACGATCACCAGCACCATCCCCGCCCCGGAGGGGAGCAACAGCACCAGCAGAGAGGGCAAGACCATCCCCCTGCCTGTGATGGAGGGCGGCAACGCTTTACCCGCCCCGGACGCACCGCCGCCCGATATGGTAAAGACCGTTGGCGGTACGACCTTTGATATTTACTTCCATTTCAGCCAGACCAGCCGGGAAACCTTTACCGACAAGGTACTGCGCCTTATTCAATCCGATGCTGTAACCTCATAAAAATAATTTGCTTTTTTCTCTATCCTTATTGACAAGACCCGAAAGGGGGGATCGTCGAGGAGTGCGGGGCCGTCCTGGTGCGGAACAAGTACCGCATCAAGATATTCAACACCATCAACTTCAAGAAGTCGATGCACTACAACCCCTTCGCCTATATCCATGACGAGAAGGACATCCTGAAGCTGGTGACGACCCTGATGGCGAACACCAAGGGGGACGGCAGGAGCGGCGGGGACGGGGACTTCTGGGAGAAGGCCGAAAAGCTCCTCTACACGGCGCTCATCGCCTATATCCACTATGTCGCCCCCGTGGAGGAGCAGAACTTCGGGACGCTCATCACCTTCCTGAACGCTATGGAGGTCCGGGAGGACGATGAGACCTTCCAGAACCCGGTGGACCAGATGTTTGAGGCGCTGGAGCAGAAAAGCCCCAACCACTTCGCCGTCCGGCAGTACAAACTTTTCAAGCTCAGCGCCGGTGATATATGCTCTAAGCGACTTGTTAATTCACTGATTTTTCGGTGATAGGCAAGGACAGCTTAGAGCATATTTTCATTCAAGGAGGTCTGTGCTATGGCAAAAACCAAGATTGCGCTGCTGTACGAGAGGTTGAGCCGCGACGACGAATTAAATGGGGAGAGTTTTTCAATCCAGAACCAAGAGGACATTTGTCAAGGATATTTTCACCCTAAAAACGCAATGTTTCCTTTCCCATGATACCAGCGTTATTCAATACTACCCCACATAAAGGCAGAGGACAGCACCTTGTAGATGCTGTCCTCTGTGTAGTTAGCCAAACCCTAAGCAGAAGGCACAAATCTCACATTTCCCCTATGGCGAACAAAATCTCAATAATGGTCCCGCGTCCATTCCCGCTATGCAATTTGATTTCTGCGTGATGATACTGCGCGATATGCTTGACAATCGACAGCCCCAGCCCGGTGCCACCGGAAGCCTTGGAGCGGCTTTTATCCACTCGGAAAAACCGTTCAAATACTCGCGCCTGATACTCCGGGGGGATGCCGATCCCGGTATCTTTCACGGAAACAGTTGCGGCAGTATCACCTGTTAAAACAGTAACTTCCACCTTGCCGCCGTCTATGTTGTATTTTATGGCGTTGTCGATCAGGTTATAGAACATTTCATACAGGAAGTTCCGCACTCCGTCTACCATCAGATTTTCGCCTGAAACGGACAGGCCGATATGCCGCTCCTCCGCCCGCTCCCGCAAAGCGGATACCGCACTGTCCGCCAGTTCCAAAAGGTTCACCTGTTCCTTTTCCGGCGCGGTTCCCTCGTCCAGCTGCGACAAGTGAATAATGTCCTCCACCAACGTTACCAGCCGCGCCGCCTCTGTACGGATGACGCCGACAAACTGTGGAACATCCTCCTGCTTGACAAGGCCGTTCTCTAACAGCTCGGCGCTGCCCATGATGGATTGCAGGGGCGTTTTCAATTCATGGGACACGTTGGCGGTAAACTCCCGGCGGCTGCGTTCTGCGGCGGCCTGTTCTGTCACATCAAAGGCCAGCAGCACCGTTCCCGCTGTAAGTCCGTCCACTGTGATCCGGCTGATGTCAAATTGATACTCCCGGTCATTTCGCACAGCGCGGACTTCGCTATGTCCTCTCTCCAGTGCGGTCTGAACAGCAAGATTGATTGTATGGTCACGGTCTATCACAAGAAATTCCTGTCCAACGCAGGCACTGTCCGCATGAAAAATTGTCCTCGCGGCGGGATTGATGCTTAAAACGACACCTTTCCCATCCAGCAGAACAAGCCCCTCGCCCATGTTTTCTGTAATCTGCTCAAATTCCTCGGTTTTCCTTCTCAATTCCCGGAGCTGTGCCTCGATCTGCCGGTGCTGCTGGTGGATACGTCCCAGGAGAGGAGATAATTCCTCATAGGCGTCGTTTTCCAATGGCCTGTCCAAGTCCAGACGGTTCAGCGGCGCAACGATGCTTTTCGCCATTCGATGGGCCAGCAGAGCGGAGAGAATGACCGCTATGATCGCGGTCAGCAAAATCGGCTG
>OFFQ01001052.1_pt1 | contig 17523 bp, 16 predicted proteins | sample 1521411 | NCBI WGS metagenome assembly OFFQ01 (sample SAMEA3504110, study PRJEB24116) | mouse gut metagenome | biome: mouse gut; feature: mouse-associated habitat; material: faeces | place: Denmark | collected 2011 | reverse complement strand
CTGCTTGCAGCGCTACAAGCTTGATGCCCCGTTGCTTGCAGCGGGGTTGTTGACTATTCGGTCGTCCTTATACATCACGTCTGCGAGCGGAATCTTGTACTTTTGTTTATACTGGTACATCTTTGTGTCTGTATTGCTGATATGTTCCGTTAATGGGACAAGGGAATGGGCAGGGACAAGGGTGGTGGCGTAGCTGAAGCATTTGGGATGGCCGCTGCTTTTGTCCGCCAGCATCTCCTGCCGCAGCTTTTCCAGTTTGGCATCCTGTTCTTCCGGAGCCAGGCCGGTCTGGAGCAGAAAAAATTCGTCACCGCCTACCCGGCACACTTCGCCGCCGACATTCTGCAGGGCGTCCGATACTTCAATCAGATAGCTGTCGCCCTGTTCATGCCCAAAGGTATCGTTGCAGTATTTCAGGTAATCCACGTCTATGAAGGAGAGAAGGAAGGCGGTTCCCTCCTGCAGCCATTGCTCCATCTTTTCGGTGGCGTAACGCCGGTTATTTAAGTTGGTCAGGGGGTCCACATAGGCAAAGCGGTAAATCAGGTTCTGCCGCCGCTGCCTGTCCGTTTCATCCGTTACAATGTGGACGATTGCCTGCTTTTTGGTATCCTGGGAATTCCCCGCGTCCGAATGAAACCAGGGGATGAGAAAGGATTCCACCTGATAAAACATATCGATGCCGTCAGAATCTGTCAGAGCCATATTCCATCTCAGGGAGTCCGGATTGCGCTCAGAGGATTCCCGGGCTTCCGCTGCCCGCATGTCCGGCTGTTCAGACGATTCTGGATTTTGGTTTTCCCTGTGCTGGTCAAGCTGCTGCTGGATTTCCGGCTGTTTACCGAGGAGCTCCCGGGTTAACTGGGAGGCAGTCTGGGCATGTGCGTTCCGGAAATAGCGAGCGGGCTGGTTCGTGTGTACCACCTGGCCGGTATCGGCGGAATATACGAAAATCATATTATGCGTGTAGTCGGTCAGGGCATTCACCAGGTTCAGGTTGCTGCGCAGCTCCTGGTTGCTCTGTTCCAAGGCCCAGCTGATTTCATCCATGGCCTGGATATTATCCATCAGAACCTGATTCTCCATTTCCACGGCTTCCGTCTGCTGCTGCAGAGAAATCGTCAAATCATGAATCCTGTCAGCCAGAAGAACCACCTTTTCTCCCAGGTCCCGGAAATCAGGTGATAAATTCTCAGGAGAGAAAGCAACCGTTTGGGCCTGGCCGAGAATTCCCTGTATATAGTCTGCTAAAAGCTTTAGTGAACGTTCCATGTAACCTCCCCTCCCGGTTCCGGACAAGCCGGCTTTTTCCCCCGATGCGCATTGGATTCTCTCCGCTCATTATAACGCGTATTCGGAAGAAAAACAATTCATTTTCATATTCTTCCGAAAAAGTGCCGAAAAACCCGTCGATTTTGACAAGGTATTTATCCGCCTGAAAGGCTTTGACGGCAGCGCAAATTGATGCATGGGATGCCTGGCCCTGTCTTTCAGGAGTGATACGCGGTATCTTAGGTAAAGTATATTGCTTTTTCCGGACAGCGGCCTTAAAATGAAGGCAATACATGTATTGGGAAGTTTAATCCCTCAGCGTTCCGCATTTTCGGAGCGTGTTTGAAAATTACTTTCCGTCAGATGCGCGCCTTGGTTTGCTCCGGATGAAATCACCTTACAGATGGCGGGAATGCATTATCAATCATGTTTTGATATGAAATATACGGTACCACGCGGGAAGGAAGCGAGGAGGTGGAAGATGCTGGTATTTAGCCTGGCAGTTGGAATTGTGATATGTTATTTGATCCCTGTTGCGGGACTGGTTCTTCTGTGGAGGAAGGTAAAAGGAGCGGGAAAGGCGTTCTTGATCGGGGCGTTGGCATTTACGGTCAGCCAGCCGCTCATCAGGATTCCCATTCTTCAGCTGGTACTCCCGGGTTTTGGCTGGTATGCCGTCCTGCAGCTGCTGCCCTGGGAATACGGGCTGTTTCTGGGATTTACAGCAGGGCTGTTTGAGGAAAGCGCCAGATGGGCCGCAATGAGCTTCCTGCTGAAGAGGCAGCGGGATATGGAACATGGCCTTGCCTTTGGCCTGGGACACGGCGGGGTGGAGGCAATGCTTCTGATAGGCCCGAACATGATTGCCGGCCTGATGATGGTGCTGGCGGGACAGGGGGCGCTGTTTCCGGCAGATGCAGGCAGCGTGTTGACGGCAGGGGCGGAGCGGATTTTTGCAATGATGTTCCATGTGGGGGCTTCACTGCTTTTGATGTATGGCGTAAAGGCGGGAAAGGCACTTCGGTATTGGGCAGCGGCGGTGGCGCTCCATACGGTATTGGATGCGGCGGTGGTGATTCTGCCGTCGGTGTTTGGAGTGGGCGTCCTGGGGATTGAGGTTTATGCCGCGGCGCTGGGAGGCATGACACTGCTTTTCGGGATCTACGTATGGCGCGGGAAAAGATGCTTGGTATTATGAAAATAAAAATGCGTAAAACAGTTTAAAAGTTAGAGAAAGGAAGGACATCGATATGAAAACAAGGAAAAACGTCGGATTGAAAAAATACATCTGCATTTTACTGCTGGCTGTCATGGCGCTCGTCTGTCTGTCCGGCTGCAGCAGCACAAAGCTTTCGGAGGACTTTGACGAGGGCAAGGTGAAGGAAGCGGCACAGAAAGCCGTTGACTGTCTGATTGCAGGGCAATACGAGGACTGTGTGGCCATGATGGGACAGGAGATGCAGGCGGCCTTGACGGCGGAGGCTCTGGGGGAAAATGTGGAGTCCGTGAAAGAGAAGACGGGAGAGTTTAGGGAATACAAAAGCACCGCGGTGATCGGACAGAAGGACTCGGAAGGCGCCGACTGTGCGGTGGCTGTGGTGGTGGCTGCCTTTGAAAAGGGAAATTTGACATATAATATAAGCTTTAACACAGAGATGGAAATTATCGGACTGTGGATGAAGTAACTTGTCACAGTTCAGACAGGGCGCTGAACTGTGACGGTAACTTAGACTGTGTTTGAAAACGGGATAAGTGCGTTCAACCTGTGCTTGAGATGTGTGGCAAAGAAATTTCCAAATGATTCAAGGAGAAATTGATAGCTTTTCCGGGCGGATAATGTTTTAATATTGATACAGGCCTGAAACGGAAAGAAGCAACGATGTCTCCGGCGGCAGCAACGGGCGGCTGCGGAGGATGTAGAATCAGGAGGAAAGTATGGAACAGAAGAAATTTGAATTTAATATGGCTCAAATCGGCAGAAGGATTTCAGGGCTTCGCAAGGATCAGAATATGACACAGATGGAGCTGGCGGATAAGCTGGGAATCAGTTTCCAGGCTGTCTCCAACTGGGAGCGCGGCAATACCATGCCCGATATCGGCAAGCTGCCGGAACTGGCGGAGATTTTCCGGGTGACGATAGACGAATTGCTGGGCGAAACTTCCGGTCTGGTGAACAGCGCGGCTCAGGGGGACATGGAACGATATATAGAAGAAAACCCGGTCACGGTGGAGGAATTTGCCCAGGCGGCTCCGCTGCTTCCTCCGATCCAGGCAGAAGCGGGATTCGAAAAGCTGACAGCGCGGAACCCGCGGATCAGGTTAAGGGATGTAGAGGGCATTCTGCCCTATATCGGCAGGGATGTGGTGGACGAACTGGCATTGAAATATGCAGATTCTTCGGATTGGAAGGATTTGGATGTAATTGCGCCCTTTGTCAGCGGGCATGTGCTGGGGCAGATTGCGGATAAACTGGCGGCAGAGGGGAAGAACATTGAGGATATCGCACCTTACCTGGACAGCGAGCATATTGACCATGCGGCACTTGTATATGAGGCGGCATCACAGTGGGGGTATCTGGAGGACATTGCGCCCTTTATAAGCAGAACGATGCTGGAGCAGATTGCAGGCAGGCTGGCGGAAGCGGGGAAATATGGATCTCTGGAGGACTTCCTGCCCTTCCTTGGCGCCGAGACGGTGGCTGCACTGGCGCGGAAAGCTTATGAGGACCATGGAACAGGCGGAGCGGAGGCGTTTATGCCGTTCCTGCCGGACGCTGTGAAACAGGAAATAGCGCGGAAGGAATATGACAGGAACGGTCTGGGAGGCCTGGAAGAGATTGCGTGCTTCCTGAACAGGGATTATCTGAACGGATTGGTGAAAGAGGCACTGGATAAGGGCGGATTCAAGACGCCTGGTTTGTTGTAGGACATTGGGAACTGTGAGCCATGGCTCGGAGGGGCGGAATTCCGCCCCTTTGATGCAATTGTAACAGTCGGCGGAAAGAAAGCCCAGGTTATGGATATGCCGCATTTTTCGTCAAGAAAAAATCCTGTCTTTCCTGTATGCTGTCTTTGTCGGGAAGAAAAATCATTTTCAAGACAGAGGAGGCCGAAAGATGAATGAGAAGGATCCCATATTCCTTTCCCTGGCAATGATAGAGGAAAGACTTCAGGAGAAGCTTACCGTGGAGATATTGGCGGAGGGCGTTCACTTTTCCAAATATCACTATCAGCGCATCTTCCGGGAGGCGGTGGGAGAAACCGTCATGGGCTATGTAAACAGGCGCAGGCTGTTCCTGGCGGCGGGAGAACTGGCCGGGACGGGGAATTCCGTACTTTCCGTTGCGTTAAAGTACGGATATGATTCCCATGAAGGGTTTACCCGCAGCTTCAAGGCGTATCTGGGAGTCACGCCCACGGAATACAGGAAATACCATTCTTTTATAGGCCTGCCGGGAAAGAAAAAGGAGGAAGGCAGGATGATGTATTCAAAGAGCGCAGACGAGATGATAAGGGAACTGAACAGCCTGATTGTACAGGCGAGGGAGACTGCGGCGGAAAGCAGGAAATACGGCGGATCTGACGGGGAAGGGATGGCGGTATACGGGCAGGTGTGGGAATTCGCGGCGGGAAGGACGGAAAAGATGGCCGGACAGCTGGAGGAGATTCTTAGGCGTGTTGCATCTGTGGCGCAGAATCCCGATGAGATTTCGAGCCGGATGTTGATTGTAAAGGCTGTGGAGGATACGGCTTTTGAAGCCGGTGTGACGGCATTCCAGGTGGGGCTGATGATTGCCAGGGCGATGCCGGAACACCGGGCAGCTTTCCGGCCGCTGTGTGCCAGCTTTGACAGATTGGCGCAGAGTGCGCGGATGAGGTCCGGGAAAATCGTGGATTTCCTCAATGAGCTGTGGGGGCTGATCCTGCAGGATATGAGGAAAAATGCGCGGCAGAGAATATTGGATGCCGTGGAAACCGGCCGGGCTGCTGCCGATAAGCTGTACAATGCATCCCTGCCGTATGGCTATATTGCGGAAGCGGTACGGGAGATGGCAGAGGAGATCGCCGTTCCGACGCTGGAGGAAGTGACGGTGTACGGCCTGGAGGACATTTTATTCCGTCTGGATTCGGTTTTGTTCGCGGCCGATATGGATATGCTCCGCGCGCCGCAGCACAGACAGCTTTTTGACGGTATTTCGAATTTCAAAGAAAAGCTTGAAGAGACGGCGGAATTTTTCCGAAACCTGTCAGGGGATGGGGCCGGGGCTTTTACAGGCGCGAAAAACAGCTCCGGGTTTAAGCGTACCACAGGAAAGATATACGGCGATGTGGCGGCGCAGGAGGGAATTCTGCTGTTTTACCTGAAAGGGGAAATCCAGAAGCTGGGGGACGCACATCTGGATGAAGGGCAGAAAACGGCGCTGGAAACTGCCTGCGGCAAGATGGAAAGGGCAGTCAGGAAGGCGCGCCGGGCGGATGGCTGCGGGAACGGCTGCCCTGCCGGGGATGAGGATTCCGGGAAGCCCGGAAGTGAGCCGGACGAAAAAGAAGGAATCGAAATCGCAAAGCTTCTGCGCGAGGCAGCCGGGGAAATCACGGCGGAAGCCCGGCGCCTTGGCGTGTACGGAGGCGCGCTTCAGTACCTTGCGGAAGAGGTGAAAAAGCCGCTGAAATACCTGCCGGAATGAATTTAGACCATCGTCTTTAAAATGTCTTAAGAAGCGGCATTTTGCCTCAATTTACATCATTCATTTGCTGCAGCTGCGGTACGTCCTTCACAATTCCGTGGCTGCAGAAATAGTCCAGCCAAAGCGAATTGTATTTTCCCAACAGATGGACTTCGTCCCAGGTGTAGTCGGGGTTCAGGTTTCCGGTCTCGTCTGTTACCAGCTCATTGATATCCAGGTAAAATATGGTTTCCCTGTCGGCCAACTGGGCGATGCGGTCATTGCGTGCCTGGATATTGGGATTGTTGAAAATCGGGTCTGATTCCGACTTGCTCTGTTTGACATACATGATGCCGCACAGGTACAAGATGGCGTCTGGCTGCAGTTCCCGCAGGCGATTGACGGCGCCTTCGTAAGCTTCCATGAAGGAATCTACGGTGCCCGTACCCATCTCGTTGATGCCGATTTCCAGATAAATTTTGCCGAAGCTCTGAGCCTGCAGGGCTTCCTCCACTGTGAGCTTCCGGCCGTCTTCCGTGTCTGCCTGGCGCTGGAACATGTTGTAAATTGTCATGCCGCCCTCTGTATAGCAGGTCAGGTTGTCCCAGCCGGAGTAGAGCGCTACGCCTTCCGCCCGGGAGTCGCCGATGAGCAGGGCATCGTCAAAATATTCCCGGGTGACATCAGTAAACTCATATTGCCTGGGTTCTGCCTGCTGCATGGTATCGTCAGCCTGTTCGGAAGGGCTGCTGGGAGCAGTGCCTGCCGGTCCGGCTGAGCCGTCGGGAGAGGTACCTGCCAGTCCGGCTGAGCCGTCGGGAGAGGTACCTGCCTGCCCAGAAGAGCCGTCGGGAGAGGTACCTGCCAGTCCGGCCGAGCCGTCGGGAGAGGCATCTGCCAGTCCGGCCGAGCCGTCGGGAGCAGAATTCACCTGTCCCTCCATACCGGATTGGTTGTGGGAAGGGGCGTTGGCATTGCCGGAAGCGTTGCCTGTACTGCTCCAGGGATAATCATGGTTGGCAATTCCCTGCATCAGGGCAGCTATCGCGGGCTGAGACCAGCCGTCTGTGTTATAGTTCCGGTAAATGCTGTGTGCGCCGACGGCAGCTGCCAGGCTGCTGCACAGCATGCTGAGCGCAATTGCGGATAGTAATGGTGTAGTTTTTTTATGCCTTTTCATATGTTTATTCCGTTTTCTTTTCTGTGCTGCGGTTTTCTGCCGAGAAGAAATCCCTTTTGTGTTTTTTCTGTTTCCATGCGGTATGCTCTGTGTTCAGTGCAGCTGAGGCTGTGATGCATTTTTGCAGGAGCCATTGTCTTAAAGCACAGACCTGCCGGTTAAAAATTACGATACATGAAAGGATTATGCATTCCGGTTACAATCCTGTATACGCATACCCAGAACAGCACGAACAGGATGCATTTTACGGGAAGCGTGTTCCAGTATTTTTTCCATAAATAATCTGTCGGAGGGCTGGATACTGCCAGGGCTGCCAGAAAGATGCCCAGGTATGCTCTGCCCTGGGTGACCCAGTCCCCGGCGTTGACGGCGATGCCGCTGCCCCAAAAAGGGAACAGCCTTGTAAAGTAGATTCCCAGGCTGTGCAGGTCGGTGACCGCGAAAATAATCCAGGTCAGCGGGATGAGAAACCATATGTACAGGTGCGAAAACAGCCTGTGGGCGTCAAGAAGGCGTCCAAGGAAGCCTTTTTCCAGCACAATGAAGGTTCCCAGAATCAGTCCCCACAGTATGAAATTCGGTGTTACGCCATGCCAGGTTCCCGTTACAAGCCAGACGGCTAAGAGGTTAAAGGCAGTCCGTGCAGCGCCCTTCCTGCTTCCGCCAAGAGGGATGTACAGGTAATTGCGGAACCATTGACCCAGGGAGATATGCCACCTGCGGTAATATTCGCTGATGCTTCGGGAGCGGTAGGGATGGTCAAAATTGTACGGCAGGTCAAAGCCCAGCATATGCCCCAGCCCCACTGCCATCAGGCTGTAGCCCTGGAAATCGAAGAACAGCTGCATGGAATAGGCAGCCGCCCCCATCCAGGCAAGGGGCGTGGAAATGCTCTCAAAACCTACGGTTTGGATGTAGTGCCAGAGAATTCCCATAGTATCCGCAATGATAATCTTCAGGGACAGGCCCGCAATCACCAGGGACAGCCCGTATTCTACCTTCTTGCCGTTGGTATCCCGGTGGCGGAGCTGCCTGATGGAGGTGTGATACTCCGTGATGGGACCGGAGAGCAGTCTGGGGAACATGGCTGTGTAGGTTCCCAGCTCCATCCAGTTTCGCGGTGCCCGCTCCCTGCGGAGGAAGACGTCAATATCAGCGGAAAGCAGTGTAAAAGTATAAAAACTGATGCCTATGGGGAGCGTTTCCGCCGCATATTTATAATAACCAAGTAGGCCTGTATTAAACAGGATGGCCAGGCTAAGGCAGGCTTTGCGCCGGGCAGGTTTGCGGCTAACCTCCATGAGGCAGAGTGCCGCATAATTGACGGTCAGGGAACACAGCAGAACTGCCGCGCCTTCCACGCCGTTCAAGCCGCAGAACAACAGGCTGAACCCAAAGAGTACCCCGTTCCTGTATTTTGTGGGACACAGGATATAAAGCACCAGAAAAACAGGAAGAAAGCGGAATAGAAAATTCAGGTCGGATAATTCCACTTCAGGTACACCTCCTTATGAAAGCCTGCTTTTAAAAGCGGCAATTATGTTTCTATTTGTAAGATCGTAAAATGCCATAAAAAGTTTCAACAAAATATTACATCATTTTTCCATCAAAGTTGCATACTTGTAAGCGGTAGGGAAAAATTTACTTCACGTTCAAATTTTACTGGCGTAGGAATTAGAAACAAGGCTGATATGGCTGCCTTTTTATGCGCAGGCCCGTGCAGCGGGTCCTCACAGATGAACCTTTTGCGGGAAGGGAAAGGGTGTGAAAATAAGGAAATGCCGGTTTTTCCACAAATTTGGGGATTGACAATGCTGCACATAGTGCATATACTAAATATATACAGTATAAGGAGGTGGGGGAAATGAACATCCATATTTCCATGCAAAGTGAAATACCTGCCTATGAACAGATTAAAATGCAGATTAAAGAGCAGATTCTTGCAGGTGAGCTGGAGCCGGACCAGCCGCTCACTTCCATGCGCCAGCTGGCCAGGGATTTGCGGGTCAGTGTCATTACCACGACCCGGGCCTACGGGGATCTGGAGGCGGAGGGATTGATTTACATGGTCCAGGGCAGGGGGTGTTTTGTCAGAGGAGATGCCGGGATGGTCCGGCGCCAATATATGTACGCCATCGACGAAGCGTTGAAAACGGCTGTGTCAAAGGGAAAAGCTGCAGGCTTGAGCCTTGACGAGTTACAAAACAGACTGGAGGAAATTTTTCATGAATAATGCGATTGAGGTTCAAGGTTTGTGTAAGAACTATCCGGGATTTTCCTTGAAAAATGTCAGCTTTGCCGTGCCAGAGGGGCTGTGCTGCGGCTTTGTAGGACCCAACGGCGCGGGAAAAGCCACTACCCTGAGAATTATGGCGGGCCTGGCCTTCCCTGACAGCGGGGAAGTCCGCCTGCTGGGAAAGCCGGCGGAGGACGTTTCCGTCAGGGAGGAAATCGGCATTCTGTTTGAGCAGCCCTATTTCCAGGAGGACTGGACGCCTCTCGACATCGAGAAAATCATTCGCCCCTTTTACCGAAGCTGGGACAGCGGCCAATACAGGAGCTATTTGTCCCGCTTCGGCATTGCATCCGGAAAGAAGACTAAGCGCCTGTCCCGGGGCATGAAGCAGAAGCTGGCGCTGGCGGTACACCTGTCCCATAATGCCCGGATGCTTTTGATGGATGAGCCTGCGGGAGGGCTGGATCCTGCGGCCAGAGATGAAATGTTGGAAATCCTGCGGGAATATCTGATCCCGGAAAAGCGGACGGTTCTGTTTTCCACGCATATTACCGGCGACTTGGAGCGGATTGCCGACTGTATCGTATATATCAGCAACGGCGCCGTCTCCTATTGCGGAGATAAAGAAGAATTGACTTCTTCATACTGCGTGGTCAGAGGGGAGCGCCTGCCCGAGGAAAAGAGTGCTTATGCTATCGGGCTGCGCAGGAGCGCTGTGGGCTATGAATGCCTTATGGCGCTGTCCCATATCGGAGGGCTTCCTGCGGACACCGTCACGGAAGCGGCTGCTATTGGTGACGTAATTGTTTATATGGAAAGGAATGGCAAATATGTTTGAAATGATGAAACTGGATTGGGCTGCAACGAAATACTATCATAAGAGAATACTCATGGTACCGCTTTGCCTGCTTGTAGTGGGATGGTTTTCATCTCTCTATATGGTACCTATGGGTGCTTTTCTGCTGTTTTCCATTTCCGTCAATCCCTTTGCGGTAGAGGAAAAGGGGGATCTGAACAGATTTTATCTGACGCTGCCGGTGAAACGGAAAGTCGTGGTGAAGGGCAGATATGCCTTGTCGCTTGCACTGTGTCTTGGGGGTATTCTGCTGGGGGTGGTATTGATGCCCTTGGCAAACCTCTATTCCTTTTCAAAATGGTATCCTGATTTCAAATGGATGGCGGCGATTGTATCTTTCAGCTTTCTGTTCTGCGGACTGACGAGCCTGGCCATGTACCCGCAGCTTTTCCGGCTTGGATACCAAAAAGGGAAAATATGGGGTTATTATCTGCCGGCAGGTATGATCTGCCTGATTTATATCATCATTACGGAATATGACGCCAAGGTGAAGGGTGGGATGTTTATGACGGAGCTGCTTATCTATGCTTCAGAGCATATTCTGGCTGTCAGCGGAAGCCTGCTTGCCCTTGGGGCTATGCTGCTGGGAATTTCCTATCTGCTGTCTGTATGGATATATGGCAGGCGGGAGTTCTAGAGCCCCATTGCACATCCTTTCACTATCAGTAATCGCTGGCCGCTGCGGCACTGTGTTGCCGCTGACGGGTGTGCCCGCCGCATCGCCTCCCTGATCCACCTTGATCTGGTGCGGACATTAATTGCTGATTACTTTGGAACTAATGCAATGGCGTAATCGGGCTAAATTTCCGTTGCTTCTTACAGGAATGCCATATATAATAAAACTGTTGGAGCGTCTGAATCAGGAGTATAATGCCTTGCTGCGCTCTGATAAGGGAAATCCTTCCGACAGGTTTTGAAGGCCGGAAGGATTTCGAATATGGTATGAGACAGAGAAAAATATGAGACAATGCGGAGGAAAACGGAAATGTTGTTACTACAGTATCAGAAATGCAGTACCTGCAAGAAAGCGGCTGCCTGGTTAAAGCAGAACCACATCGCCTGCGAGGACAGGCCTATTAAGGAGAAAAATCCCACAAAGGAAGAACTGGCGGAATGGCACCGCAAAAGCGGCCTGCCGCTGAAGCGTTTTTTTAATACCAGCGGGAACCTGTACAAGGAGCTTCATCTGAAAGACAAGCTGCCGTCCATGACCGAGGAGGAGCAGCTTGCCTTACTGGCAACGGACGGCATGCTGGTGAAGCGGCCGCTTGTAGTAGGGGAGGATTTTGTACTGGTGGGATTTAAGGAGGATGAATGGGCGGAGGTGCTGCTGCGCTGACAGAGGAGATATACATGAATGTGAAAATAGCGCATACCAATGCTTCGGGGGAAATACAGACGATAAAGGAGCATTTGCAGGGGACTGCAGAGAGGGCAAGGCGGTTTGCCTCTGAATTTGGGTGTGGTGACGCAGGGTATTTGTGTGGGCTAATGCATGATATCGGGAAATATTCTGCAGAGTTTCAGAAGAGAATCCGCGATCCGAAGAACATGGGGAGGGTAGACCATTCTACTGCAGGGGCAATGGAATTACGTCGTATGTCGGAGCAATATATACCGTTGGCGATGGCTGTAGCCGGCCATCATTCGGGTTTGATGGATGGCGGGCAGGGCAGACTTGCCCAAGCGCAGGACGGAACTTTTTTCGGAAGGTTAAAAAGCAGCTTGCCGGAATATGGGGAATGGAAGAAGGATATGGATATTGCATCTTTGGAAGTATGTGTTCCAACGTTCTGCATGGCAGGCCCCCACCGGGTGTTTGCCATGTCTTTTTTTATCCGAATGATTTATTCCTGTCTTGTAGATGCTGATTATCTGGATACGGAAGCATTTATGAAACAAGAAATTTCGGGTAGAGAAATCTACGATTCGGTTTTGGAACTTATGGATAAATTTGAAAACTATATTGCTCCATGGGTTGGAAGAACTGTGTTTGATGATCAAAAACAAAAGCAGCTATGTGAAAACAGAACAAAGATACTAAAGGAATGCATGGAAAAAGGTGAAAAACTTGAGAGAGGTTTGTACACATTGACGGTGCCTACGGGTGGAGGAAAAACCACAGCATCTCTTGGATTTGCGCTCAAGCACATTGAAAAGCATAAGATGAGACGCATTATCTATGTGATTCCGTATACTTCTATTATTGATCAGAATGCTGCCATATTTACCAAAATTTTGGGGGAGGATAATGTATTAGAACATCATTCGGATGTGGTCTATGATATGTCTGAGAATGAAATACAAAATGAGTCTGCATACAGGAAGATTCTGGCTACAGAAAATTGGGATAAGCCGGTTGTTGTGACAACAGCAGTACAGTTTTTCGAATCACTTTATGCGTGTAGAAGTTCAACTTGCAGAAAATTGCACAATATTGCTAACAGTGTGATCATTTTTGACGAAGCACAGACACTTCCGGTAAAGTATCTGGAACCTTGTGTGGCTGCAATTGCGGAATTGGTGGCTCATTATGATGCAACAGCTGTTTTGTGTACGGCTACCCAGCCTGCCCTTGAAAAGGTGTTTCAAGAGTATCTTCCAGACACTGGTATAAAAGAGATATGCGTTAGCGCCAAATCTATGCATGAACAGTTTAAACGTGTTTGCGTAAAAGACATTGGAACATTGAGTTTGCCGGAGCTGGTAGATAAACTGGAGAAAAGAGAACAGTTTCTCTGTATTGTAAACCAACGAAAGACAGCACAGGAGTTATATGCAAATGTAGAAGGGGAGGGGAGATATTGCCTGACTACGCTTTTGTATCCGGCTGGCAGAAAAGTAAAAATTGCAGAAATCAGGAAACGGCTGGCGGCTGGCCTTCCGTGCAGGGTAATAGCTACGTCTCTTGTGGAGGCAGGAGTGGATTTGGATTTTCCCGAGGTGTTCCGGCAGGAGGCTGGGCTGGATTCTGTGATCCAGGCGGCAGGGAGATGTAATCGGGAAGGAAAGAGAGAGACAAAGGATAGTATCGTGTCTGTTTTTCGCCTGGAAGATAGCTGTGTGGGATTTTTAGAACAGAATATATGTTCGTACCAATGGGTGCAGAAAAAATATGAAGATGTCACAAGCTTGGATGCAATCGAATACTATTTTCAATTTTACAGGGAACTATTAGGCAGAGAAAATCTTGACCAAAAAGAGATATTAAGAACTCTGGAGAAAGGGATTGGTGGGAAGTGTTTTCCATTTGAAACGGTTGCTGGAGAATTCCAGATGATTGAAAGTGAGACAGTCCCAATATATATACCATTAGGCGATGGAGAGAAACTGATAGAAGAACTGGCAGCAGGGAGAAGAAGCAGGGACCTTTTTAGGAAGTTAGGGCAATATGGGGTTAATGTATATCGGGGGCATTTGAAAGCATTGCAGGAAAGCGGATGTTTGGAGTGCTTGGATAAAAATGTATATGTGCTGAGAGATGAGACGCGGTATTGTGAAGAAACAGGACCACGGCCTTGAACATCATCGCCCAGAAGACGGGAATCGCCAGGGACTCCCCCTACAACCGCTCCAATTTCTTTGAGGATTATCTGCAGATGTGCGACTTCGAGACCCGGGAGCCGATTCCAGGCGACAGCAGGATCATCACCAGCGACGACGTGTTCGACTTCGTGCTGAACCTGAGATGCCTGAACGACGGCATCACCGGCAAGCGGGAGAAGCTGTTCGAGGAGTACCTGGAGAACAAATACGCCCACTTCCGGATGAAGTCCCTGGAAGACTACGAGCAGCTAAAGAAAGTCCACATGGCCCGCCGCAAGACCCAGTCCAGATACGTGAGGGAAAATGTCATGGACAATGTGCGGGAGCACTCCAACGGTGAGAGCGCCTTCCTCTATTTCTCGGAGAAGATCCGGGAGAACGGCCTGTACCTTCTGGACGAGCCGGAGAACAGCCTCTCCCCGTCGCGCCAGCAGGAGCTGGCGAAGTTCCTGGAGGACTCGGCCCGGTTCTTCGGGTACCAGTTCGTCATATCCACCCACTCCCCCTTCCTGCTGGCCATGCGGGGCGCAAAGGTCTACGATATGGACGAGGATGTGGTGGACGTGAAGCGGTGGACGCAGCTCGCCGGAGTGCGGGCCTATTTCGACTTCTTCAAAAAGCATGAGGACGCGTTCCTGCAATGAGCCCGGCGGGGCCCCGGCGGACACCGCCCCTGTCCGCAAAAGAGAGCCGCTTCCCTTTCCCGCAGGAACGGGTATGGGGGTGCGGCTCTTCTGGCGCTCTATTTAGTTGTAGTTGTCGATGCAGGGCTGGAACATGCTCTTGGTCACGCCGCACAGCGGGCAGCACCAGTCATCGGGAAGGGATTCGAAAGGGGTGCCGGGAGCGATGCCGTGCTCGGGGTCGCCTTTCTCAGGGTCGTATGTATATCCGCAGGGATTGCAAAAATATTTCTGCATGGAAGTCATCCTCCTTCTATAATTATGTGAATTGTGTCATGAATCTTGGTTCTCAGCCGGGCATTCGCCTTAACCGAAGTATCTCTTCAAAAGTCCCTCAAATGCCTTTCCGTGCCTTGCCTCATCGCGGGCCATCTCATGAACAGTGTCATGGATAGCATCCAGGCCCAACTCCTTGGCCCTCTTGGCCAGATCCGTCTTGCCTGCGGTAGCGCCGTTCTCGGCATCCACCCTCATCTCCAGGTTCTTCTTGGTGGAATCGGTCACCACCTCGCCCAGCATCTCCGCGAACTTAGCGGCATGCTCAGCCTCTTCGTAAGCAGCCTTCTCCCAGTACAGGCCGATCTCCGGATAGCCCTCACGGTGGGCAACGCGGGCCATCGCCAGGTACATGCCAACCTCGGTGCACTCGCCGGTGAAGTTCATGCGCAGACCTTCCAGAATCTCCTCATCCACGCCGGAAGCAACCCCGACCACATGCTCGGCAGCCCAGGAGAGGGCGCCCTCCTCCTGCTTCTGGAACTTGGAAGCGGGAGCCTTGCACTGGGGGCAGAATTCGGGGGCGGCGTCCCCTTCGTGAACATAACCGCAGACGGTGCAAACAAACTTAGCCATGTTTATACACTCCTTTTGTTTTGGAAGACTTAAAACCGATAATCATTATCAGTTTATCCATATTATAGCATCTTCCCTTTGGGATTGCAAGAGATATTTTGAAAATATTCCCTTTTTTCGTCCCCCTGGTTTCGATAATACACGCGCCGCCCGGCGAAAAGGGAAGGGCGGCGCAGCCTTTTTTCACCAGCGCGGAGCACTGTTGGAATAACCGCCCAGGGTAAGGGTCATACTAATCACCGAGCCGGGCGGATTCGCCGCCTGTGCCAAAAAATCAGGAGGTGACCTTCCATGTCTAACGAAAAGAACCAGCAGAGCCAGCAGAACCAGAATCAGCAGCAGAAGCAGGGCCAGCAGCAGAAGCAGCAGAAGTCCGAAAACCGTAAATAACAGGGCGCACCCTGCAAGCAGCTCCGTCCGGAAAAACTGTGGGACGGGGCCCTTCCACGCCGGAGAGATTTTTCTATCTCTCCGGTTTACATAAAAACTACAGCTCCACCTGGGCCACCACCGGGTAGTGGTCACTGGGGAAGCCTTCCATCGGATGGTCCCGGCGCAGCTCCACCTCCCGCAGCAGCAGGTCCCGGCTGGTGAAGATGTAATCAATGGGCTCGCCTCTGGTCTTGCCGGTAAAACCGTGGTAGCTTCGCCCCACCTCGTCCCCCCGCTGAAGGATGCCCCAGTAGCTGTCCCGCATCAGGCCGGCGCTTTCCCGCAGGTCGGCGGCAATCCACCGGCGCAGGGTGCGGCTTTGGGGGGTGGCGTTAAAGTCTCCCATCAAAATCACCGGGCCGGGGGCCTCCCCATACCGTACGGAGATGCGCCGCAAAATCTGCCGCAGTCCCCGCACCCTGGCAAAATAGCTGATGTGGTCCAGGTGGGTGTTGTAGACCCGCACCGGCTTTTCGGGGCTGGCTACCGGCTGAAGCTCGCACCAGGTGCAGATGCGGGGGAAGGGGGTGGTCCAGTCCCGGCTGGGCTGCTCCGGCGTGGGGGAAAGCCAAAAGGTCTGCTGGCTCATCAGCTGGAATTTCTCCCGCCGGAAGAAGATGGCGGTGTATTCCCCCTTGCGGCCCCCTCCCCGGCCTTCTCCCACCCATTGGTACTCCGGCAGCAGCCGCTCCATGTCCCCCAGCGGCCCTTCGGTCAGCTCCTGGGTGCCCAGAATATCCGGGGCCGCCCGGCGGATTAGCTCCGCGGCCTGCCCTGCCCGCTTGTGCCAGACGTGGCGGCCAAAGGGCAGCAGGTCCCGCTTCATGTTAAAGCTCATCACCCTCAGGGTCTCCATGGATAAAATCCCGGCCTTTCCTTAAAAGTATGCTTTAAGTATACAACGAAACGCCGGCCTTTGCAATTTCAGCCGCCCAGAAATTTTTGGGTCTCCTTCCTGCCGGAAGGGGAGATAAAGGAGTGTGGCGCGAAATTCAGGCCGCTTTTCTTTTTGCCTCTTTTTCTTTTCCCGCGAAAAGAAAAAGAGGACCCCCTCCTTGCAGCCCCCTCTTTTGGGCACCGACGGCAAAACCCCCTGGACAAATCCCCCGGCCCCTGCTATCATGGTGGGAGAAAACCAAAGGAGTGAGGTCCATGAAAGACGGATTCATCAAAGTGGCGGCCGCCTCCCCCCCTCTGCGGGTGGCGGACTGCGCCTATAACCGGCAGCAGATTCTTTTGTTCATGGAAAAGGCCAAAGATTTGGGGGTGAACCTCCTGGTGCTGCCGGAGCTGGCGCTCACCGGGTACACCTGCGGGGACCTCTTCGGGCAAGATACTCTCCTGGCGGGGGCCCTGGATGCCCTGGAGGTTATCACCGCCGCCACCCAAGGGAGCAGCCTGGTGCTGGTGGTGGGGCTTCCCCTGGAGGTAAAGGGGCGGCTCTACAATTGCGCCGCCGTCCTCCAGGGGGGGAAGGTGCTGGGGGTGGTGCCCAAGCGGAACATCCCCGGCTACGGGGAGTTCTACGAGACCCGCAACTTCACCCCCGGCCCTGGCACGGTGCAGGACTGCCGCATCGGGGAGCGGTGGGTCCCCTTCGGGGGGGATATGATCTTTCGCTGTCTCCAGCTGCCGGATTTTTGCCTGGGGGTGGAGATTTGCGAGGACCTGTGGTCCGCCGATCCCCCTTCCACCCGCCTGGCCCTCAACGGGGCCACCGTGATTTTGAACCTGTCCGCCTCCAACGAGGTGGCGGGCAAGGCGGCCTACCGCCGCGCTCTGGTGGCGGGACAGTCCGGG
>OFFQ01001051.1_pt1 | contig 17534 bp, 12 predicted proteins | sample 1521411 | NCBI WGS metagenome assembly OFFQ01 (sample SAMEA3504110, study PRJEB24116) | mouse gut metagenome | biome: mouse gut; feature: mouse-associated habitat; material: faeces | place: Denmark | collected 2011 | reverse complement strand
GGCTGTAATATCTGCGGCGGACAGGGGCCGCTCCTCGGTTTCCTTCCCTGTTCGCCCCATTATAAACCGGAGGTACAGGAGGACGATGAGCTGAATGGCGACTATGACTTTTATCGTCCCATCATCCGGGTGGCGACAATAATTGAGAATGAAAGTCTGATGCGAAAACAGAGAAAGAGAGATACTGATACGGGCACCTGGGGCGTAAAAGCATTGGAGAGAGATGAACGGCTGGATTTGGAATAAGCTAAGGAGGAAGAGGATATGGACATTTTGCAGCAGTGCCAAAAGTGGAACGAGAAAGACGAATATCAGAAGATTGTTGACGCGCTGGAGGCTATCCCTGCCGGGGAGCGCACTCCGGAGATGGACAGTGAGCTGGCCCGCGCCTACAACAATCTGGCGGATCCATACGAGCCGGAGGGCAGGGATATGCTTAAGAAGGCCATCGCCCTGCTGGAGCCGCATAGGGAATACTTTGAGGGCGACCATCTCTGGAACTTCCGTATGGGGTATGCCTATTACTGCTTAAACCAGGACGGACGGGCATTGCCCTACTTTCGTAAGGCGCTGGATGCCCGCCCCGGCGACGAGGATACCATAGAGCTGATCGGTTACTGTGAGACGCATATCGCTCTTCCGCAGTTCGGAGAGTGCTTCCGGGAGCGGACGGAAGACTGGTGGGAAACCTTTGCCCAGATGGAAGCCAGGCTGCGCAGGATGATGGACGAGGATAAGGACCACACCCGCGGCGCAGAGATCGCGGCCCAAATGGAGGAAGTCCTGAACCTGGTCTTTGATAAGATTTCTTTCGAGATGGGCTTCAACGGGGATAAATATGAGCTGATCCTCACCCCCGAGGGGGACAAGGTCAGGCTGTTCGAACTGGTCTACTTCCAAAAGCACGCCCCTGAAGAGGTGTTGGAGCACTGGAATATCCTGGTGGGCCGGCAGCCCATCCGGAACATCGGTCTGCGCACCAACGATGGCTGGGAGGTTTCGGGGGAGGATGTACAGATCTGGCTGGAGGCTCAGGGAGAAAACAGCTTTGCCCTCTCCGCCTACTGCGAAAAACTGCTGCTCATGCTCAGGGAGGAGGAAGGCCGGGTATGGTGGATGCTGACCACTCTCACTGATCAGGTGCTGGGCGAGATCCCCCACATGAGATACATAGACAGCTTTGACGTGCTGGCGGAACCCAAGGCGGAGCCGCCCATCCTCCTGTCCTGCCTGCCTGACAGGCTGAAGGATAAGGGACTGGATCTCTCCACCGACCCGGAGGGCTATCTGGAAACCTACATCGCCTACCAAATGAAGCCGGATGAGGATCCGGACGCCGACTGGCGGTTGGACGTGATGGCGGGTTCCACCTGCTGCGTTCCTCTTGTAAACGGCTATCTGAACGCCGATAACGGCTCCATGGACAATCTGAACGCCGACGGCGTGGTGGCGGGCTTTTTCTGCTATCCCCTGGATACCCTGCGGGAGGAGGAAGGCAGCCGGAAAATATTCGACTTTCGGGACAGACTGGAGGAAGTGCTTACCTCCGGGGAGGGTCCGGAGACGGCTGCCCTTATTGGCGGAGCCACCGGCATTTACTGCGGCTATGTGGACTTCATCGCCTGGGATCTCCCCGCGGCGCTGGATAGGGCAGAGACCTTTTTTAAAAATACCCACCTACCCTGGGCGAACTTCCACACCTTCCGCCGGGAGGCAGCCACAGTGCCCCTGAAAAGACCGGAGAAGGACGGCGCGGACATAGAGGAACTGGAAGAATTGGAGGACTGCCAAAAGGAAGACGGCAAGAAGGATGCTCGCCACAAAGATGACGACATCGGCGAGGATGACGACAGTGCCGGAATGGACTATGCCCTCTGCCACATAGAGAGCATCGAAGAGAAAGGGCTGGACATCGACCCCATCAACGCCTACAACCACATGGCCATCTACCTGCGCTGGTGCATGGAACATGACCTGATGGGCGATGATTTCCTGGAGGAATACAGCGCCATGACAGAACAGGCCAAAGCCCGCCCCGGCAACACAGACCTGCGGACATTCATCCGGGAAGAACTGTCCGGCTGCCTGCACTCCACCCTGTTCAACCGGCAGGGCCAGGCCTTTGCCCAATACTACTACGGGGAAAACGACCAGCCGTACTACCCCGCCGACATTGACGACTACGCCCTGGAATACTTCGGCAAAGCCCGGTATCACTCTGACGAATTCCGGGAGGAAGCCTACCTGTTCCTCCCCTTCGACGAGGACTATTACCAGGCCATGGCAAAGGTGATACAAAGACGCTTCACCAACTGGCAGAGCCAGGACTTTGACGAAGATACCCTGGAGCCCTCGGAGCTGGCGCAGGCCATGATGAAGTACCTGGACTGCGAATGCACCTATTTTCCCTCCATGAGGGACGATGACCCCATCATGTCGGCATACCGCTATGCCCGGCGCCTCGGCGTGCGGGAAGGCTTTATCCCCCTGCTGGTGAAGGTGGACGAAACCCTGTGGGAGTGCCTTGTGATGAACACCGACCCGGAAAACGATGGCGCTGACGACTATGCCTTCCAACCGGAGAAAGTAGCAAAATACCGGGAGAAGATGCTGGCCGCTCCCGTGAAAGACGGCAAAGCAGTCTTAGAGGAGTTGATCGGCCAGCGCAAGGAAGATGCCGAGGACGACGACATGGACTGGGAGGAAGTCCTGGGCGAGATGGAGGAAGACGCGCAGCCGGATACAGAGGATGAACTCAACTGCCGTTTCGCTTCTTATTGGTGCGAAAGAACGCAGATGACCTGTCCCCTGATTCTGGCGAAAATCCCGGTGAAGAACCCCTGGGAGATTTTCGCCTACCTGCCCTTCGGCAACTGGAATGACTGCCCCGACACGCCGGAGCTGATGGCGGCAGCAAAATACTGGTTCCGGCAGCATGGCGCGGTTCCTGCGGCTATGACCCATGACGAGCTGGAGTTCCACCTTCCGGCCCCAGTCCCGGGGAACGAGGCCATGGAGGTGGCCGTGGAACAGTACGGCCTCTGCCCGGACATGGATCAGAACTTTGAAGAGATCGCAGCCCTGGCCGACACCCTGCGGCGGTCTACCGTCTGGTATTTCTGGTGGGACTAAAGGGAGTGTGACTCGTCGCTATTTCCTTAACGTCTTTCTGCATTGAGGGTCTCGATGCTGTATATGCCGCCTGTATGGCCGAAGGATTCGTTATTGAATATGAAAAATGGTATTATGATTTCGGATGGAAATCCGTATTTGGGGAGGAAGATATCATGGAATTTAATGAAGATTTAGAACAATTTATTTTTGAGTTCAATGGACTGATTTTTGCCTGGGATGAAGAGCCTGGAGAAAATTATTTGGAACAGGTCAAAACATTATCTGAAAAATACAATGCACATCTAAATTTTATTGTAGAATTTATGATGCCTTATATTACGAAAGTGTTTGGTACGTTCAGTTTTGATGAGATCAAAGAAAAATTGGGCAAGCCTGTTATTGACTACGAGAATGGCCGGGTAAATTACTTTGAGCAATCATTTGATGATACACATATTTTTACATTTGAATTTTCGGATGATGAATTTGAGGATCTGCAGTATTTTTCAATAGATGGTTGAAGGGAAATGCCCATAGTGGAGAGGAATAGTAATATGAGTGAAGAACTGCAGAAACAATATTATCTGATTAGATTTAAGGTTTTGCAGGAAACGTGTTATGCTATTTGGTATACAGATGATATTGACGGGTTTCTGCTTGATAAAGACGGCATGTTAAGATCTTTTCCGACCAAAGAGGAAACGATGGCGTTTGCGCGGGAGGAGGGATTGCTGATCAATACGAAAGAAGATGAATTTCTTTTATCCTCAGCAATCCTTAGGAAAAAGAACATCGGAAAAATAAATTGCAGTCTTTTTCTGAATTACTGGAATCTGTTTTCAGATATAGCACATTCAATGAACTGTAGATTTATCGGCGATAGCAGGGAAGAGCATATTCGGCATATTTATGAAAAGCTGTTTTATGGATGCAATATACTGCTAAAGGAAAATGAGGAACCTTATAGACCCAAATGGAGCAAGAAGGAAAAATGTCTGATTGCCAGTGTGATGAAAAATGGGTTTAAGATTTTATCGAAAGGTCTGCACAAGAGCTGATATCTCTTTTCCCTGTCCGTCAGGTTGTTATAGGAGTCAAGGAATGACATGACAGAACCTCCATTGGTTAGTAGCTCTATTATACCAGAAAAACGGCAGAATGTCCTGTTTTTGCAGCGATATATTCGGTTGTCATATATACTGCTTAACGATTTCACTTGCCGTGAAATCAGACTGCATAACGCTGACCGGTTCAATCGCATGATTGCATTAGGCAGTATTCAGCGTTATGCAGTATAATATATTAAAATCCGTCATAGCGCTCCTGCTCGGAGCTCAGGAAGAAGTGCCGGCTGGCGGAACGTATCGCGGGCTGCGTGGACTTAGAGGGAAGAGAGGTGGAGAGGCCCGGGAACCGGATCGGTCGGTTTGAAGTCAGGACGCTTTTGTGCGGACGGAGCGCTCCCGTTCGTCAGGCATAGACCGGCGTACCGGCCCGCCGCAAAGGGAGCGCCCTATTTCCCTGCCAATATTCTTAATAATATGCCCAAAGTAAGGATATCTGCCCCATAAGGCTCATGACGAACAGCACAAGGGTAATGACCATGGCCACGATGCTCAGAACCTTGCCCGCCAATGCCTGTCCCGCCTTGCTGGAACCGGCTCCCATCCTCGCCCTGGAGAAACCCAGGCAGGCCAACAGGACACAGAAAATGGGAGACCAGCACATTACCATGGCGAGAATGCCGAAAATCAATGCCTGGGTGGCCTCTTTGGAATTGTCTACAATCTGTACGGGAACCACATGGGGCATGCCCGTCTGCGGCCCCATGCCGTCCTGGGGAGGCAGGGACTGCTGCAGCACGGTCATAAGCTGTAATAAGTTATTCTTGTAAGGCTTCTTCTGCAGGGTTCCCACAAAGCCTTCCAGTCCCCATTCGCCGCCGAAGGTTCCCTTCAGCCAGGCCTCCAGATGGAACCTCCCGTTGACATAGGACCACTTCAGATACTTGTATCCCTCCATCATGGCGTCGCCCGCCCGGTACGCAGGTTCACCCTTCCAGTCTGACATGGTGAAACCGTTTTTCTGCAGATAATCGTTCATGATAAAAGCAACGAAATCTTCCGGTTGATTCAAATAGAAATCCTGAATGTATCTTGCCATTTCATCCCCTCCTCGCAGCCCTGCCTTCCTGTATCGGCCGCATGAATATTTTTATATATCATACCATATGCAGCGGGTAATTACAAGACAGGCCCATCCTCCAAAAGGCCTGGATACCCCAAAAATTTTTTGCCAGCAGGCCGGGAGCTGTGCTATAATAATTCCCATTACGGAACATATCGGCGGACGGAAGAAAGCCGCGGCAGGCCTTCGGCGTTTCAGACCAGGCAGCCGTATGCAGGAATCCGCGGGGGATGTGGTTATGGTCCGACGGGAGAGCCAGGGGGTGCCGTTTGAAAGATTTTACAGAAAAATACAGGATCCGCATCAAGATTTTCATCTACTTCCTGCTGTTCATGGTAATACCATATATCGTTTTAATTTTAGTGGTAAACCGCACTATCCAGGATTACGCGGGGCTGAATGCGGGGGGCAATATGGAGGAGACCATGCAGTCTATAGGGAATCAGGTAAAGGCTTCTCTGGAGATGTACGAGAACAGCACCATGGCCCTCTATTACAGCGGGTGCGTGGATATGCTGGAGAGCGGGGAGACCGACAGACAGTATATCGAGTCCACCCTTGCCGCATGCAGCTACCCCTATAAAAATATCCGGGCCGTGTTCCTGAAAAGCGGGGGCGAGGTATATCATGATAAAGCGAACGCCTACAGCACCATGCCGGCCATCATGGAGCTGAACGAGGAGATGATCGCGGAGCAGGGGGGCAAGAGCATCTGGTTCGCGGTGGAAAGCATTTACGGAAAACGGGGCACCCGGAATTATGTGCTGGCCCGTACTCTGAACGGCAGACAGCAGAAGGATGTGGGGACCTTGTACTATGTGCTGGGGGAATCCCTCATCAGTCGGGCGTTCGACCGGCTGCAGATGGAGGGCAGCCTCAAATATATGATAGATTCCGACGGGACCACCCTCTATACGCCGGCAGAGGTCCCCCTGGACGAGGACGTGAAGGAGGCGCTGCTGGATACACGGGCCTACAGAGGATATTTTATCGCCGGGGAGGATGTGGTAGCGTATAGCCGGATGGAGGATACCGGGTGGATCTTTGTGGGAAGCGCTTCAAAGGAGGCGCTGCTGGAATCCGTGATACCGTTAAAAATTGTGCTGTTTGTGGTATCCATCGCCTACTGCCTGCTGTTGCTGTTGATTTTTTATACCTTCCAGCATTCCCTCTTAAAGCCAATCAGCGATTTGAAGTATGCCATGGACCGGTTTGCCAGGGGCGATATGGAGACGAAGATGGCCCCCTTCGGCGGGGAGCTGCGGAGCCTTTCACGGCATTTCAACGAAATGACCAAACAGATTAAGGAACTGATGGACAGCAATGAGAAAGCCATTGCCGAAAAGAATAATTTTCAGATCCAGGCACTGACGGCCCAGCTGCAGCCGCATTTTCTGTACAACGCCCTAAATACCATCAAATGGACAGCCGTCATCAACAAGCAGGAGAACATCCAGAAGCTCACGGAGGCCCTGGTATATATCCTGATGAATGCCGTGAAGGGAAAAGGAGAAGATTATACACTGGCGGACGAGCTGGAGCTGATAGAACAGTACGCCGTGATCCAGAAGGCGCGGTTCCTGAATTTCGTCATTGAGTATGAGATTCAGCCGGAGACCAGGGACTTGAAGATTTTCCGGTTCCTGCTGCAGCCGGTGGTGGAAAATTCCATTCTTCACGGATTTCAGCGGGGAATGGTTCAGCGCGGGAAAATCGTAATAAGGGCCTGGCTGGAAGAGGAGCGGCTCTATGTGACGGTGACGGATAACGGATGCGGCTTTGACCTTGAAAAGTGGGAGAAGCAGAAGGAGACCGGAGAGAACCATACCAATATCGGGCTCAGGAATATCCGGCAGGTCATAGAGCTGGAGTATGGCAGGGAATACGGCATGGATATGAAAAGCGCTTATGGGGACGGAACCACGGTAACCTATTGTCTGCCTGTAAGAAAAGGGAGGGCAGGGACGGACGATGATACGAGTAGCGATTGTTGACGATGAGATCCTGGCGAGAGTGGGGATCCAGTCTCTTCTGGAGAGCTGTGAAGATATTCAGGTGGCGGGCTCCTTCGGGGTGGCGGAGGAGGCGTTTAAGTTCCTCAGGACCAATCTGGTGGATATCGTCATTACGGATATCGAGATGCCGAACATGAACGGGCTGGAGCTGATTCGCAGAATCCGGGAACAGAAACTGGCGGCAGGGGTGATCATCTTAAGCTGCTATGAAAAATTTGAATATGCCAAGGAGGCAATCTCCCTGGGGGTGGACGGATATATCTTAAAGCAGGATATCAATCAGGAAGCCATCGAAAAGGTGGTCTACGATGTGGCGGCCAGGATCAGAGGAAAAGAAAGGCCGGTGAAGAGCGAATCCATCGAGCAGATGATGGACAGCAGCGAAGGCGTGAAGACAGTAGCTGTCATGAAAATAGGGCAGGAGGAGGGTGAAGCGGGAGAGCAAGGGCTGAATCGGGAAAAAATGATGCTCCATCTCCTGGAAGAGCTGGTGGCCCATTACCATATGGGGAATGTGCTTTCGTCCTATAAAAGGAATCCCTTTATTATTTTCCGGTTCGAAGGGGAAGGCACGGCGCAGGAGAGACATGGGATGCTGGAGGAGTATATAGACATTATTGAAAAAAACTTTTTCCAATATACCAACCGGCAGATCCTTTTTGGAATCAGTGGGGAGTTCATGGATACACGGGAGATCCTGCCCCGGTATGAGGAAGCGGAGGAGGCGCTGCAGCAGCGGTTTTATCATGAACAGAGGCAGGTGTTCTTCAGCGGGGAGATTTCCTGGCAGGAGCGCACGCCTCCCCTGATGTTTTCGGAAGATATCTTCCTGAATGAGTTCAAAGCGGAGATTCTGGAGCGGGAGCTTTCGGAATTTCTGCGCAGCTGCCGGGAGCAGCAGGTACGCGTAAAGAGCGTGCGGGAGGGGATGAACCAGTCGGTGAGCATCCTGATGTTCAATATTTTGAAGAAGACGCTGCACAGGGATGGGGAGATCGGAGCCTGGATGAACCGGTATCCGGTGTCAGGGACGATATCCGATGCGGCTTGTGTAGGGGATATGAAGCGGGACGTGCTGGCGCTGCTCATGGATTTCCACAGGGATCTGGAGGCCCATCTGAGGGAGGATTCCTTCGGGGAGGTATTCCGGTACATCGACCGGAAGATTCAGACACGGCTTTCCCTGGAAGAATTGGCGGCGCTCTCCAATATGAGCGTGTCGGCCTTCTCCAAGCGGTTCAAGGAGCGCACCTCCATGCCGCCCATACAGTATATCAACCTTAAGAAGATCGAGAAGGTGAAGGAATATCTGAAGCGGCCGGAGTATACTTTGGGTGAGATCGCGGATCTGACCGGCTTTTCCAATGAAAACTATATGGTGCGGGTCTTTAAGAAAATCACGGGAAGCACGATTACGGATTACCGGAAGCAGATAAATATGGCAAGAATGTGAATTGCGGACAAGAATGTGAACACATGATTAACAATATGAATATTTTGTGAATCAAAGGGATAAGATTGTTTCTTACAGGGTCTTATCCTTTTGATTATAATGAAAACACAGGCAGGGAAGAAGAGCCTGAAGACAGACACGCAAAAGGAGGAAAGCTATGAAATTGAAAAAACTGGTTGCAATGTTATGTACATTCAGCATGCTTGGAATGCTGCTGGCCGGATGCGGCGGCGAGGAGAAGCCGAAGGAGAGTGAGTCCAGCCAGGAGGAGAGCGCGGGCGGTTCCCAGGAGCCTGCCGGAGAGGAGAGCCAGGAGCCGGAGGGAGCAGAGGAAAGCCAGGAGCCTGCCGGAGAAGAAAGCGGGGAAGCGGCGGGCGGGGATATCTCCGGCACCATTACCATCTGGGAGCATGCCTTTTCCTTTGAAGAGAGCCTGCAGGCAGTGATTGAGGGCTTTAACAAGCAGTACCCGAATGTTACAGTAGAGTATGAAATCAGGGACGGAGACACCTATAACAGTGTCCTGACCACCGCTATCCAGTCCGGAGACGGCCCGGACCTGTTCTACACCGGCGGAACCTCGGACGCGGTAATGGGCGACATGGTGGCGAACGGCGCTATCATGGATTTGACGAATGAAGTAGATTACAGCCTGTTCGATGAGTCCGCTTTGAGCCGTTCCATCATGGACGGGAAATATTACTCCATTCCCTGGCTGACCATGGACACCCGTGCTGTCTATTACAACATTGATATGTTCGAAGAACATGGATGGAAGGTGCCCACAACTTTCAGCGAGTTTGAAGCTCTGTTGGCGACTGTTGATGAGGCAGGAATTATTCCGGTTTCTGCGGTAAATTCTTATTTCAGCATGCTGTTTGCATATGAGCCGGTTCTTTCTGGTTTTGATGCAGAGTACACAAAGGGGCTTGCCGATTACTCTGTAAAGGTCACCGACCAGCCTGCAAGGGATGCCCTGCAGAAGATGGTTGACTGGGCTGACGCAGGCTATTTCGGAGACAACTGGCTGGGCGTGGTGGACGGAAACGCGATGCTCCTGGCATTCACCTCAGGACAGGCGGCCATGATGATTTCCGGTTCCTGGGATATCACCACCATCGCGGAGAACAATCCGGACCTGAACTTTGGCGCATTTGAGATTCCGACGGATGACGGCGTTGCCGGTCTTGTAGGAACGCCCGCCAACGGATTTTCCGTCAATGCCGCCACCCAGAACAAAGAAGCGGCAATCGCTTTTGCGAATTACTGTGCATCCCTGGAAGGACAGACCATCTGGGTGCAGTCCCAGGGCGGCGTATCAGCCAGCGATGAGATTGAGGCATCTACAGAGCTTGCGAAGCAGATCAGCGAGAGCGGCCAGGGGAACATTTACACCAGCTGGCACAATGTCATCACCAACTATTCCACCGACGGCTCCGCAGTGCTTTTCTGGGAAGAGAATTTCGAGAAGGTATTCGCCAAGGATATGACAGTGGACGAGTTTATGGACGGACTGGCTGAATTGATGCAGTAGGCGATAGCATAGGCATGAGAGATAGGGCTGCTGTTGCAGCCCTGTTTTTTTCAGACGAAAGGAAGGCGCTATGAGAAAAAAACATGCCCATATTAAATTTATTTTACCCGGGTTCCTGTTCTATACCTGCTTTGTGGTATTGCCGATTATCTATGTATTCGGCCTGAGTTTTGTGGAATGGTCCGGTATGGGGCCTATGAAATTTTCCGGACTGGATAACTTTATCAAGATGTTCACGGCACAGAATTTTGCCCCCATCTTCTTCCACGCCCTGGGGAACAATGTAAAGTATCTGCTGTGCGTATGGCTGATCATCACGCCCATCCAGTACCTGCTGGCATATCTGTTTTTCATCAAGATTCCGGCGCACAGATATCTGCGGTTCATGGTCTTCATGCCCTATGTGATCAGCTCCACCATCGTCAGCTTTTTCGCCACTTTGATCTTTAATCCGATCTTCGGCTTTCTGAATAAATTTCTGGAAGGCATCGGGCTGGAACAGCTTCAGGGCGCCTGGTTCGGCGACCCCAAGTGGGCCTTTAAGCTGATGGTGATGCTGATCATCTGGCAGGGGGCGGGCTCCGGAATCATGATCTTCTATTCCAATTTTATGGATATTTCCAAAGACGTGATGGAGGCCTGCCGTATCGACGGCTGCACGGAGTGGCAGAGATTTACCAGGATATTGATTCCCCTGTCCCTCCCCTCCTGCGCGTCCATCATCACCATGAGCAGCATCTGGGCGCTGGCCCTGTTCGACCTTCCCTTTATCCTGGGCGGCCGGAACGGAGGGGTCAGCGGTTCGCTGGATTTTGCCAATCTGGTATTCTACCGCTACACCTTCGGAAACGCTCTGAGCGGCAGGTCGGAGCTGGGTTTTGGGGCGGCTATCTGCGTGGTGATGTTCATTTTCATGATGACGGTGACGGTGATTCAACGGAAGATATTGAAGAAATTCGAGTATGACACCTAGGAGGCGAAGCATGGGAAAAGAGAGACTGAAAAAAAGATTCAGAGAGAGAAATAGGGAAATTCTGTCGCCGTCAGCCAAGATTGTCCGCTGGATATTATCTATTGTGCTGCTGCTCTACACCAGCATCACCATCTTCGTGATCGGGATTACGGTGATGGATTCCATGAAGTCCAAGGGGGATCTGGTGACGAACTTTGTGGGGCTTCCCAAGGCCTGGACATTGGAGAATTATGTCAAGGTCCTGATGGAGGAAAATCTGCTGCGGTACGCTGCCAACAGTGTGTTCCTGGTGGTGGTCGGCACGCTGGGATGCCTGTTTTTGGGAGCGCTGACCGCCTATGGGATTTCCCGTTTTGAATTCAGGGGAAAGGGATTCATTGTGGCCTATTTCCTGATAGGGATGATGGTTCCCATACAGGTGAGCGTCCTGCCGCTGTTTTTAATCCTGCGGACCATCGGCCTGTTGAACAATCTTTTGGGCCTGGCGCTGGTATATGTATCCGGCATTTCCATGGGATGCTTCATTTTCCAGAAATTTTTCCAGACCATACCCATGGCCATGGAGGAATCGGCGCGGATGGACGGGGCCGGGGATTTCAAGATTTTCTTCCGGATCATAGTGCCCCTCTGCAAGCCTGTGATCATGACGGTGGCCCTGATCACGGCAATCGGACAGTGGAATGATTTCTATATGCCCATGGTGCTCTTGGGGAAACGGAGCACTTATACATTGACCCTGATCATTTACCAGTACATAGGGCAGTTCACCAAGCATATGGGGGAGTCCATGGCGGCGGTGATTATCACGCTGATTCCCATCATTGTGCTGTATTTCCTGTTTTCTTCCCAGATTGTGGAGGGAATCAGCGGCGGCGCGGTAAAGGGTTGACAATGCTTATTTTGTGAAAATTTGTGAAAATCGAGAGGGAGGATTATCATGCAGGCATGCAGGGAGATATTACAACGGTTCCGTGAGATGGACGAAAGCGCCCGCCCTAAAATCCGCTGGTGGATTCCCGGGGCGCAGACCACGGCGGAGGAATTGAAGGCGGAGCTTCGCTCCATGAAGGACGCGGGATTCCTGGGGGCGGAGATATGCTCCATGCCCTATACGCCGCCTACGGATCCGGAGGTGTTCAATTACCGGGTGGACTGGGGGAAAGAGAACTGGAACGTATTGATGCGGGAGGTCCTTCTGGAAGCGGGACGCCTGGGCATGAAGATCGGATGGCCGCTGGCCCTGCCGGGGGAGGTGGATCCGGACGACCCGGCAAGCGGCATCCAGATGGAGACCGACGGCATTTACATAGAGGGGATCACCAGGGAGCATCCCTATGAGGGCAGGGTTCCGGTCCCTGAAGCCGCTCTTACAGACGCGAAAGCGGCCGGCGGCAGGGCAAGGCTGGAGGGCATTGCCGTTGCCAGATATGCCGATAAGGAGAAGCACATCCTGGAATTCGCTTCCGCCAGGGCCTTGAAGGAAGGAGCGGACTACCGACGGGTATGCGCCGGTGAAGAGGAATATGAGGTCTCCTTCTGCCCGGAGGAAGAGGGGGAATACCTCCTGTTCGCCTGGTGGAAGCATCCCTCCGGCAGCAGGACCTGCGGCAATCTGCAGCTGGATCATTACGGACGGGGGGCCTCCGAGCGGCTCATCCGTTTCTGGGAGGATACGATCCTGCCCTCCTTCGGGGAGGCGGCAGAAAACATCGACAATATGTTCATTGATTCCCTGGAATACACCACGCATCTGGACTGGACGGAAGGGCTTCTCAAGGCCTTTGAGGAAACCTGCGGATATGATTTTACCCCCTATCTTCCGGCGGTGTATGATGAGGACTGGATTGGAAATTTTGCCCAGATACCCCATCCGGACTTTTCCTTTGATGTGAAGAATGAACAGCTGGCAAATGATTTCGCCTCCCTTTTGACGGATTTATATATCGAGAACCATCTGAAGCCCATAGAGGAATTCTGCCTGCGCCACGGCATCGGGCTCAGGTATCAGACGGCCTACGGCAAGACCCTGGAAAACGCAAGGACAGCCATGCATGTGACGGTGCCGGAGACGGAATCCCTGTACGGCGCGGATCTGATTGACTTTTACCGTCTCCAGTCGGGCGCGGTGCACATGACGGGCAAGAAGATCTACTCCATTGAGACGGCACCGGAAAATGTGGGCAGAGGGAATGGGGACAGGAATTCCGGCAATTACCAGCAATGCTGGCACAACCTCCTGTGGCATGCCCACCGTTCCCTGGCCGGCGGCGTGAACCAGATTGTGCTGCACGGGTATTCCTACCGGGGACATTATGACGGGGCGGGCAGCGAGAACGGCCATCTGAAGGACCTGATCTGGCCCGGCTACGAGGGGATGGGCAGCTATGATTCCTTCAGCAACAGCTGGGGGGAGCGGCAGCCCAACTGGCTCCATGCCAGACAGTACACGGATTATATGACGAGGGTACAGTATATGCTGCGCCAGGGGCAGATGAAGGTGGATCTGGCGGTGTTCGCCCAGCGGTATTTTGAGCGGATCGATTTTGTGGGGGCGGTGCGTATTTTTGACAGCCCCGTGCTGGAGGATGCGGGATATACCTATGAGTTCCTCTGCCCAGCGCATTTCCGGCTTGAAAATGCCAGGGTGGAGGACGGGCGTCTGGCCAAGGACGGCCCCGGCTACCGGGCATTGATTTTCGATAATCAGGAGAGCCTGCCCGCGGAAGTGGCGGAGAAGACCCTGGAGTTCGCCAGAAAGGGCCTGCCTGTGATCTTCATCGGCCGAATCCCGTCTTCACCGGCTTCCTGCCGGAGTGTGGAATGCGCTTCTTCCATGGAGGCAAAGCATTCCCATGATATGACAGCCCTGATGGAGGCCCTGTATAAGGAGGGGAACGTGCGCTTTATCCGGGAGAGGGAAGATATCCTGGCTGTGTTAAAGGAGCTCCATATCCTTCCCGACACTTGTCTGGGCGGAGACGGACAGCTTCTGGGGGTGCACCGGCAGACGGATGGCAATCATTTTTATCTCATCTGCAATGTGGGCCATGCCCGGAACTACAGGGAGATCGATGAGCGCAGGGTCACTGTCCGGGAGGTGCGGCTAAAGGGTACGGGAACGCCTTACCGTCTCGATCCCTGGAGCGGGAAGACAGAGCGGATCGCCGATTTCCGCAGGGAGGGGGACTATCTGGCGGTTCCGGTCTCCTTACAGGAGAATGACACCTGCCTGATTGCCATGACGGAGGAAGAGATTCCCGAGTGCGGATGTGGGGCAGCTTTGGCGGAGGGAGAGCCGGCGAAGGAGCTGGTCCTCACAGGCTGGACCCTGGAGCCGGAGGCCTGGCTGCCCGGAGCGCTGCCTGTGGAGAATGCCGTGAGGAAGCTGGAGCCCATAGCCCTCGACTCGTTAAAGTCCTGGCGGCAGATTCCGGGAATGGAGGAGATGTCTGGCATCGGGACCTACCGGACGTCCTTTTGGATGGAGGATTCCTGCGGGGGAGCGGTGCTTAAGATGCCGCCGGTCCATGACAGCTACAGCCTGTATCTGAACGGCAGGGAGGTTCCCGTGAATCCCATGTGCTGCAGGGTCTCTGTGGGAGAGTATCTGAGGCCGGGAGAGAACGCCATTGAGATTCGGGTGTCCTCCACCCTGCTGAACGCCGTCCTGGCCAATGCCCGGGCCCAGGGGCTCAGGGGCGTGCGCCGGCCGGGGGACATACAGGATTGGGATGATTATGGGATTCTGGGTGAGATTGCATTGAGATATTCACCAGGGTGATTTGTGGTTACAATTCACGGCCTAACCGATAAAGAAAAACCTCGCAGATACTGACTGCGGGGTTTTGTATGGTTAACAGGGGTAGTGTATAGCATTACACCTTCAGACCGATATTGAATCTCTCTGTAACTGATTCATATAAATTTTTACCCGCTGCTTTGATGGACTGGATTATGCTTAAACCGTCGCTCCATCCTGAGAGCGGAAGCGCATTACCTGGGCTGCCATCCGTTATTCAGCTGCTTTTTCAGGCGCTTCTTTCCCTCCGTCATGTATATCATTCCAGTAAGTGACGGCATCCTTGATCCATTCCTTCATCATGGTATTCCATGTGAGGCCTTTCTCGTTTTCTATGCTGTTTATGATATATCTTTTTATGTGTGCCATACATTCCTGGTTTTGGAATCCATGTTTTATCAATGCCGCTTCATGGTCGCTGATCAGGATTCCGTCATAGAATTCCAAAGGCGAATCTGCTACGCCTTCATCCCCTTTGCCAAGTTCCTCCTCCAGTTTGCGGATCCTGGCATTTTGTTCACTAATTTGCAATGAAGTGTAACATTTTAACAAAATATTGCAACAACATGAGCTTTTATGATATACTGGCAGTAATTGCCGCACATGGAAAGCAGGACGGATGTCCGGCTTTCTCCATGCTTTTGTGTGGCTTTTTGTGCGTCTCCGGAAAGGGGCGCCTGACGGGCGGCTCCGGCCGCTGCGGAGGCGCTCATGGAAACGGACAGGAGAGGGGAGGTGTGAAGATGGCCGGTGGATAGAACGGACGGGATTTGGGCCGGAGGGACGATTCCGGCTTGGTGTTGGAGTTTTTAAGCCAATGACGGCAGAAAGCCCGGGGCGATTCGTGGGAAGATGCACGGGGAACCTGTGGAACCCGATGCGGACAAGGGCAGAGGGGCCGGGGATGAAATCATAGAGAGACGGGGTGCGTGAAGATGGACGGGAATCATTCTAAAGCGATACGAAAAAGCAAACGGATCGGGCGCAAGGTGGGGAACCTGGTGGCGCTGATGCTGGGGGTGAGCATAACCGTGGTGGTGATGCTCTGTGTATGGATGTTCTACAGGCTTACCATGTCCATGATGGAGGATGTGTGTGTAAGCGGAACCAATGTGCTGGCCTATGAACTGGCAAATTACCAGGGGCCGGAGGACAAGACGGCGCTTTTGGACGCCCTCAGCGGGCAGATGGGCTGCGAATTCACCATATTCCATGGAGACGAGAGGGCCTACACCACGATTCAGCAGGACGGGCAGCGGGCGGTGGGCACCAGGCTTTCCGACGAGCTTTCCGAGATCGTGCTGGAACAGGGGCAGTCTTATGTAGGCCGGGCATCCATCCTGGGGGAGGACCATCTGTGCTCCTATGTCCCTACAAAGGACAGTGAGGGCAGGACAGACGGTTTGATATTTGCCGGCATTTCCATGGCGGATGTGAACAGACAGGTGACGTTCACGGTATATTTGTCCTGTATTATCGGAATCGCGCTCATCATGGCGGGGATCCTGGTGGTGGGCGCTTATCTCAAGCAGACGGTCTCTAAGCCCCTGCACCGCCTGACCATACTGGCGGAATCGCTGGAACAGGGGAAACTGGGGCTCGGGACGGGCCAGGATGGGCAGGCCGGCGTCTATTCCAACGATGAGATCGGCGTACTGGCGAAGAGCTTCGACCAGACCATCGGCCGCCTGCGCAATTACATAGGGGAGATTTCCCATATGCTGGAAGCGATTGCGGAGGGGAATCTGACGGCTCAGATCAGCCAGGAGTATGTGGGGGATTTCGCCGCCATACGCTCCTCCCTCAACGATATCCTGGAGAAGCTTGACAAGACCATAAGCCAGATCGTGGTGAGCTCCGAGTGCGTATCCGGCGGGGCGGCCCAGATGTCCGCGGCGGCTCAGGGGCTGAGCCAGGGGGCCGTGGAACAGACCGGCGCCGTGGAAGGGCTGGAGAGCACCATGGAGGAAGTGGCGGGCCGGATCAGGCAGACCGCGGACAATGCGGGCCAGGCGCAGCAGCAGGCCGGGGAAATGGGCAGGCAGCTGACGGAGAGCAATCAGAAAATGCAGGAAATGATGGAAATGGTAAAAATGATGCAGGAGCTCTTTCCCGAAGGTATGGGCGGGGAGAATCCCATGGATATGTTCTCCAATATGTCCGATGCCGGATTATCCTCCATCTTTCAAATGTTTGGCGGGGATGGAAAAGAATAGCATATTTACTTAAGATTATATGGAATTGGTTTCAAAAATGTTTCTCACTAAAATATACCTCTATATGGAAGGAGACTTTTAAAGTATGGAAAAGGAATCCCGGCCTGCCTGGATGGCAGATCCACTTGTAAAGGATATCCCCGAGAAAAAGCTGCAGTTTCTGGAGCAGCTCTTCGCAAAGGGTCACGGAAAAAGCCAAAAAGAGCTCATGTCCCTGGCGATACCGCTGTTAAAAAAAGCGAG